>VAPK010807578.1_pt1 | contig 31592 bp, 35 predicted proteins | sample 3395031 | NCBI WGS metagenome assembly VAPK01 (sample SAMN08290443, study PRJNA428436) | hydrothermal vent metagenome | isolation source: Deep-sea hydrothermal vent chimney 1 | place: Pacific Ocean: Juan De Fuca Ridge
ATTCGCATTCCTGTGATCATGCTGTGTACTACACCGATCTCCTAGTTGATCGCCCTGAGGCAAGCGGAACAGCGCTCGGTCTGATGCGCCACGTCGCCGGTGACCATCATCAAGTGCCTCATCGCTGCCACGTCTTCCAGATCGTTCGCCACCCAGTTGAACGCCTGAGCGATACCAAACATCGTTCCATCGAAGTTCTCGACCGCCGCCTCAGTGACCAGCTGACGCTGACCAGCCGGTACGTGATGCCGCTCAAACAGATCAGCGAGGACGTTGTGCACGTTCCCGTCTACCTCGACCTGAGTGAGATTCTTCACCGCGTCCATCTCATCGTCAATGGCATCCCAGCTCTGCAGGGTCATCTCTTTGGCCCAATCGAACACCGATCCACCGTCATCACCTCGCACACTCCAGCGCGCCATTGCGACCGGGGACACCATCCCGTTCGTACAGATCAGGCGATTCAGATACGGGGTCACCTCGATATGACTTTCGCCAGTCGGACTCGTGAACGCCATGATTCCAGCGTCCATGATGTCCCCAGCCTTGATCTCCTCGTGGCGCTCATGCGTCACCACAGCAAAGCTCACCCGATCCAGACCAACACGAACCTTGTCGTAGTACAGATCGTCGGTCGCCACGCCCTTCTCTGCCAACCCCTCCTCGATGGCCTCCAGCATCCGAAGTGGATTGTTGATCCCATGATCAGACCGCTTCGTGAAACTGATGATCTCACCCTCAGAGTTTGCCAGCGCACGTACTTCACCTTCGCCGTTCTTGTACCACCAGTTGAGCGGCTGAAGCAAGTGCTCAACCGGCCACTCCTTGATCGCTGCAGACGACAGACCGGGGACGTGCCGAAGTGCCTGAGGTGCAGCATCCTTGCCAACCTTGTACTCGCGACCAAGACCGGCATTCCAGTACAGACCGTCACTCTTGATAGCGAACTCCGAATTTCCCCCGGACTTCGGAACAATGATCTCCTCCATTTGTGCCACCGGCTCCAATACCGACAGCAGTGCTGCTCTGTTCATTACGACTCCTTCACCATTGCGTGATAGGTACTACACCAACCACAAATCTCATCGCCCGTGATCAGACGAACACGACTCCCTCGATTGCCGAGAGATTCACCTGTGGAAGCTCAATATCCAGACCACCTCCACCGACAGCTCCCATGATCGCCAGCACCGAAGCGTCCGCCTCATCCGTAGTCGGCACATCAACAGCGAACCGCTTGTACAGCTCGACCATGACAATCTCCTTCTTGGCGTTGCCCTTCCCCGTGATGAACTTCTTCAGCTTCGCCGGGGCCACCTCGGTATACCGGATATCCAGCTCATGCAACGTCAGCCGGAGCACACCGCCCAGCTCACCTATCTGATGTGCTCCCTGCCCCTTGGCGTACGCATACCCCTCCAGAACGATGAAGTGAGGATTGAACTCCTCGATCTCATTCAGCAGAGCACGCTTGAACCACATCAAGCGTGACACGCTCTTGGACTTCGGACACCATGCATCAGTAGAAATGCTGAACGACTTCCCACCGGGTCTCCCCATCGTCAGCCGACACACCCCGAACGATGTGAGGGAGGGGTCAAGGCCCAAGACCCTAACCTCCCCCTCACGGCTCGTGCTACTTACTGAAGAACTCATCAAAGTCCACCTCAGTAGACGCAGCGGGTGCGGCAGCTACCACTTCGACAGCTGCTACAGCGGGGGTCGCTGAAACCTCCTGTACCCCCTCCGATACGGGTTCCGACACAACTGCAGCTGGCACCTCGGAAACGCCACCAAGCAGATCGGCAGCGATGTTCTCGATGGTCCCCTGATCAATCGTCGGAACGATTGCAGTCGGGGCCACGCCCGTACCCAGCTGTGCTGCAGACTCCACAGTATCCGCGATCTTCTTCTCCAGATCGACTGCGTTCAACCTGTTCCCAAGAACACGACCCAGCCCGTTGGAGAGCGCGCTTGTCTGGCTGATGAACGTCTCCAGCACCAGCTTGCCAAGCTCAGGGTCTTCCTTGTACGCGGCGTTCGGCTCCATCGAAATGGTGAACGTCTGGTACTGCTTGACCTCCAGCGTCAACGTCACATCGTGGCCCAGCAGACCACCGGAATCGCTCCACTTGTTGTGCTCATCAATCAGCACATTGAAGTACCGATCCGTGAACCGCCATGCGATCGCTTCCACGCTGTACGGCGTGATCAGCTCTGAACTGTTGGCCTTGGTCTTGTACCGGATCACCGGAAGAACGAACTTCCGCTTCCGCTCGCGCATCACGTCCTCGCTGATCTTGCCGCTGAGCACCGCCGCGCAATGCGGGCAAACATCGGGATCAAACCCTCCCTCGGCCTTCATCGCTTCATCAGCAAGGCACTCAAACGATCCCACATACTCCCGATCAGCTCCGGGAATGCGAAGGTCAAAGTAGTACCCACCCTCTGGCTGTGGCACTGCCAAACCGCGCTTGCCATCATCCGCCGTCGTGATCCCGAAGATTGCCAAGCGAGCCTTCTCGCCCTTCTTCTCCAACTTCAGACGGGGGAAGTCCAGAGCGCTGTCTACCTTGCCCTTGTTCTCCTCTGTCAATCCATAGCTCTGTGCCATGTGTTGTGACCTCCTCGGTCGTCGCCTTGTACTACACCGATATGCTCGTGATCAAATCTCGCTGATCGTGAGCCTCATCTGTGTGATCCGCACCATGCGGTCGATTGTGAACTCCGCAGCTCGCCACTCCCTGTGGATATGATCGAGCTGCCTTACCATTGCAGCGAGTCGGTCAACCTGAAGCTGCCCTGCTCGCACCGTCACACTAGTTTCCACCTGTGACAGTTTCGCCGTAGCCATCCGCTCCTGAGCCGCAAAGTTGCGGTTGATCAGATAGCCTGCAGACGACGCTAGCTCCTCGTTCAGAGCATCCTCAGCGTCCTCAGTCAACGCCCGCTGCATCGCCACGACTAGATCAAGTGTGTGCCGTGCCAGCTGCAGGTACTCCGCCACGTACTCCCGCTGTGCCGCCACGTACATCGCCCACTCGCCAAGGTCCGATGGACTTGCCAGCTGATCTCGATCTCGAAAGACCTTCGGTGGAATGAGCACATCATGTGGCAAGCTCTCAAAGACCTGATCCACCTGAATCTTGATCGCACTCACATTCCCAGCCTCTCGGTGCCAACCACACCAATCAATGTGTGGATGACCTGCGCCCACGCTTCATACTCGTTGATGTCATAGTCAGGGTCTTTGCGTGTCTGCCGGAACCGGCACACACTCAGCTCCGTGACCGCCCGCACGACCAGTACCTTCTGCAACAGCCCCAGCCTATTGAACCTCTCCAGCGCCTCATCGTCAAGATGCGCCTCTACGTAGTCGATGTCCAAGCCAACAGTGTGCTTGACCCACCTGTTGCTGTTCGCCGTAGCGAATGAATGGCCGGACTCGACCAATGAATTAGACATCAGACCTCCAAATGTTCCCTGTACCTACCATGTACTACACCATCGACACTTTGGCTGCCACACCCACGACTGCCTTAATCCGCAACTCGTCGTCAATCGTAAGACTCGTACGGTCAAGCATTGGCTTCTCCAACCCGCGCCTCGTGAGCGATACGATCACCTCGGTTGATCCAGGGTGATCCGTGACCAGCTTCGTCAAATCAACCAACTGCTGTGTGTCCAAATCCTCCACCTCGATGTGGAGCGAACCGGAAACAATACTACCGGAATTGGTAGCATTGTTCTCCCGTGCGAACACCTCATCCCACGTCGGTGGCACGTCCGCCGCAACAGCGAACTCCACCAGCGAGTTGAACTGCCGCCCGATCCCGTAGTCGCTCACCATCTCTGGATATCCCTCGATCCCGAAGTTGATCACCTTGTCCATCTCGCGGCAGAACACGTCCGGCGCGGTCCTCTCTGGCACCAACCACACGTACTGATCGTGGACCACCAGGAACAGCTTCGCTCCCATCGCCTCAGCAACGCTCTCCTGCCTCAGCAAGCCAATCTTCAGTACGTCCGCTGCAGTACCCTGCACCACGGTGTTCACGCTCTCCCTGAGGTTCTGAAGCACCGTCCATTTGTTGTCAGAGTCGATACCCCTCAGCCAGCGCCGCCGACCGAACTTCGTCTCCACGAACTTCTGCCTGCGTACCGTTATGTGGATACGGTCAATCCAACTCTTGACCTCTGGAAGTCCGGACCAGAACGCATTCTGCATCCTCTGCGCCTCGGCTACCGACACCCCCAGCTGCTGCGCTGTTGACTTGACCTCCTGGCCGAACAGCAAGGCGAAGTTGAACGTCTTGCCATCTGCCCTCTGCTTCTTCGTGACATCCGCTATTGGCACGTTGTGGATCGCTGCACCTGATGCACTGTGCACATCGTCTCCGTTCGCAAACGCATCCAGCCACATCCGACACTGACTCTCACCCGCTGCAACCCTCAGCTCAATCTGGGAGTAGTCCGCCGTGACGATGTACCAACCCGGCGGGGCACACACTGCCTCACGCACAGCCACCGACCATTCTGATCTCTGGCTCTTGAACTTGTGAGTGAACTTCGGCATGTTCTGGAGGTTCGGTCCACTCCCCGACCACCTGCCGGTAGACGTTCCGGTGGGAGTCAAGCTCGCATGAATCCAGAACCAGCCGCCCTCGTGAATCCCGTTGTCGTACAGCTCCCTCAAATCACGCACTCGTGACGATGCACTCCGGAAGCGCCGTACCCAGTCCACCTCAGGATCGCGCTCTGCCATCTTCTCAATCGACTGCTTGTCAGCGCTCGGCTTCCCCGTTTTCTTGGAGGACTTCACCGGCTTGAACCCGCACACATCGAACAGCGCTTTCTGCATCTGCTGAGCGCTGTTGAGGTTCAGATCATCGGGGATGTCCTCGCGGCTCTTTCCCCTGCGCTCGGCCACGGACTTCAGACCGTCGATAGCCTCCAGCCTCAACGTCTTCGTGATTGCCTCGCCCGCCTCGATCTTGGACTCCAGGAACTTCTCATCCAGAGGAGTGCCCACGTACTCCATCTCACCAGCAATTCGCATCACCTCGTGCTCGACCTTCATCAAGAACGTCTTGATCGTCGGTGACATCTCCTCCATCGCCTGTCGAACTACGCGCCTTGTGTAGATCGCATCCGGACCAGCATACAGAGAGGCAAGACCGATCTCAACATTGGCAAACGTCTCACCCTTGTTCTGCTTGGCCTTCGTGACCATATCGCCAAACTCGATCATCCGCTCGGAGAACATGCGAGCCACGGTTGGCTTCAGCCCAACCCCGTAGTCCACCTCCCCCAACAGCCTGCTCATCGACTGTGAATCCATGCCCCACCGAATGTCGATCCCGTGACGCTTCAACAGATGCCAGTCATACTTGCCGCCTGCCATGCACAGACGCTCCTGCAGCACCGGGGCCACGACCTCGGCTACGACCTCCAGCGGAATGTTCGTACCGGCCTTATGCCCGATAGGGACGTAGTAACATCTGTCATCGTCCACTGCAAAGCTCATACCCACGATGCTCGCGCTCTCCGGCCTTGTGCTCGTGGCCTCCGTATCGAACCCGATCAGTCGCCGCTTGTTCCTCAGCAGGTAGTCCACCATCGTCTGAAGCTCGGCGCGGTTCTCCGGCACCAGCACCTCCACGCCCTCCACGTACGTCAGGTTCTTCTCCTGCTCCTTTGGAGTCTCCCACTTCTTCAGCAGGGACTCCGGTATCAGCTCTCGTGATGTCAGCTGCTTGATCATCGCTTGCGCACCTTGTACGTCTTGGCATCATAGATCGTGATACGAAATGTCTCAGCACCTTCCCTGTCGCGGTACACCGTTGCCACCCTCTCACCATCCTGTTTCTTGGACATCCCGGCCACGAATACCCAGCCCTCTGCCAACTTCAGCTGAATGCCCATCGGCACATCAGCTCCGCCGACCTCAATACCCTTGCTGCTCCAGATACTCAATGGAAACCTCCATGCCCTCGAAGGGAGCTGTCCGGCTCGCCGCCAGATCGCAGTACTCCCTGCTGATGTCTACACCAATCCAGCTCCGGTTCAACTCCTCGGCTGCTGTGCCAGTCGTCCCCGACCCAAAGAACGGGTCCAACACGGTGTTACCCTCCCAGCTGTAAAGCTGGATCAGCCTTCGTGCCAAGCTCACTGGGAACGCTGCAGGATGCCCATCATCGTGACCGCGGTCCTTGTACGCCGTCGATTTCTTGTTCGTCGTCAGCCGACCCTCCCACTCGCGCCACACCTCGATGGTCGCTGCGTGGAACTCATCACGCTTGATCTCCTCCGGAATCTTCAGCGGGTAGTACCGCTCCACCAACTCGGTCGGTGGCAACAGATCGTACCTCCCCTTGGAGAACACATAGATCATCTCGTGCTCGCCCCGCAACACCGGATTCAGAGGCTTGCGCCACGTCCCCCACGCTGTGCCTGATCCGGCTGCAGCGCCCTTGTCCCAGATGATGCACCCTCGATAGAGACTGTCCTGCATCCCCATCAGCATCTCCTCGATGTCCCGCCCCAGCGGTATCAGCGGCTTGCGCCCGTAGCTGTGCTGAATGTTCACCGCCATCCGGCCACCATCCACCAGCTGATCCCACGCCGCGGTGAGCACATCATCCACCATCGCGTACCAGTCGTCATGAGTCATCACATCATCGTGATCGTCGTACTCGATCCCCACGTTGTACGGAGGACTCGTAACCACCAGCTCGATAGGGACGCGCGGTATTGCAAACCGCGCGTCCCCGTGAATGATCCTGCCGCTCATATCTTCGCCCTGAACAGAAACGCCTTCCTGTTCTGCTTCTGCTTCTTCTCATTCCGGTATTCCGGTGAGTAGTGCGTTTCGTACACACCAAGAATCGACCTGAACTGCCCTTCAGACAGACGAAGAAGCTTCCTCAAACTCGCCTCATTCGACTCCATAGTGAACGGCGTGAACTCCCACATCTCCACCTCAACAGTTGTTGTGCTTCCAGCAGGTCCACCCTTGTCACTGGGAATTACCCTCACATTGGGGCTTGACACAACACGCTCAGCAAGACGATCCCAGCATTCGCCAGCAATCATCAGTGAAAGCTCCCCATCGTACAGACCCTCGACAGCCTTGCTCTTGCTTCTGGAGCGACCCTTCTTTGTAGTTGATACCCCAGACAGGGAACCAAGTAAGAACTCCACATCCACTGCCGCATCGTCGGATAACATGTTCCCAATCATCTCCGCCTCCTTCACGTCAACACCCCTCTCCTCAGGGGACTCCTTCATAAAGAACTTCGCACGATCATCTGATATGCGCCCACTCCCCCAATCTTCTCTAGTCACAGCAAACTCCTGTACACCCGCTTCGGATTCCGGTGTGTCTCCGGCCTCTCAGACGGCCTGTAATCGCCCGTTGGCTCGATCACACCTCGCTGTACCGCCGACCTTGCCCGCGGCCCCATAGCCCTCGGTTCTGTTGGCCTCAGTACGCTGCGACGATCCAGCAGCTCCCACACCTGATCCGTAGTGAACGTCTGGTACCGCGCCGCACAGGTAACGAACGCATCATCAGCCGCGACCTTCCACCAGTCATCAGCGTGATCGTCAACCCGCTGCACCGCCTCATCACATGCCTCTCGTGATGCCGCCTCGTCCAGTGTCATCTGCACTGCCGGATTCAGGATCGTCTCCACATCGTACGTCACACCTTCACCTCCATGATCCCACCCTCGAACCGACCGAACGTCTGTGACTCGACCAGCACCAACCACGGGCAGCTCTCGCTCTTGATCCGGGCAAACCGCATCACCTGACTCTTGACTACCCGTGCTGGGCCGATAGACGCTATGAGCGCCGACAGCTTCGCCGCATTCAAGACTGGAAGACCCCCTTCGTACTCGCGGTGCTTATCGAACTCCCCGAACGGCACAAGCCTCTCGATGTTCGGCATCTGGCGCTTGTCGTGAGACATCTCAAACTGGAACGCCCCGTTCTTGATCAGCGCAGACTCCTCATCGTTCAAGACAAACTGCGTAGCGACGGTCAACTTCTCAACCGGAGTCATCGCCAATGAGAACTCCGACACCGGGATGCATACCGATCCGGTCTTGTCGGTGGAGTCGTCTCCGAACGTCCGCCTTCCAAGGATGTAGCTGTCCGTCGCCGTGAACCGCATCCACCCCTCACCCCACTCGATCATGACAGATTCCAGAGCTGGGATGATGGACTTCTTCGCTACGAATCCGACAGCCTTTGCAACCGTCATCTGATCCTGGGTCAGTGTGAAGTTCCCCATCAGCCTGCCACCTTCGTGAACAGATAGCTCGCCGGACGGATGACCCCGCCGAAGTAGGCACCCTTGGACTCCGCCTCGATGAACCCCTCGACCACATCGGACGGCACGTTCTCGTAGCGGTACAGTCCGCCGTTCGTGAACGCCACGTAGAGAATGCCAGTCTTTGGAATCTCATCGCTCTCATCCGCCATGACCAACACATACCCGAAGCTCCGGATGTTGGATGACTCCACCGACTGCAGCTGGCACGGCGGGTTGATTCCGACATCCATCATCGCCTTGTCGATGACCGCGACGAGCGCCTTCGTGAACATCACATCTGCGTTGTACGCAAGGATGGCGAACTGCTGATCGTTCACAGCCTGCCCTTCCAACTCTGTGTTCTCACGCATGTTCTCCATCCGTGATGCCATGCCCATGACAAGTGCTCTGAACTCCATCAGCTGAACCACGTCGATGGAGTCCTCGGACTCCATACCAACACGGAGACTCATCGCCAGCGACCAGTCTGCACCAACAGCGTGGACGTGGGCCTTCTCTGGATCGCCGTGGTCGTGACCGTTCCAGCTGTCCTTGTAGGTTTCCTCGGTCGTGATCTCCATGTTCCCTCATCTCCTAGATTTCCCGTTTGGACACTCCGTCATACACCTCGGGGAGCGTGACCGACCCCCCTCAATCTGGATTTCTCACCACTCCAGCGCCAGTACCTCCAGAACCCCCGTGACCGATCCCATGCGAGCTGCGCGCATCGCATCCTCCACGTAACCCTGCCGCATCCTGATCCGGTCGTTCGTATACCTCGGGTACACCGGCTTGTACTTGGTCCGCCAGTGCCACACATGCATCCCCGTTTCAGCGTTCACCGCTCGGTCGGACATCTTGTCCACCTCCACGGCTCTCAGCTTTGCGAACTGCCGCAGGTAGTAGCGCACCAGACCCAGCGTACGCATCACCTCATGCTCCGGAACCCCCTCAGAGAGCCTGAGAGCCGATCTCAGCCCTTTACCGAACACTATGGAATCGGCATACCCGAACCCGACCTTCGGTGGAATGAGAGCCGCTACAGTCGCCCACGACAGCACCTCCGTTGCATACACCCTGATGGTTGCTGCCGCCTGCAGAGCCGCTGCGTAATCCCAACCCACATGCTCCAACAGCTTCAGCCCATCGGCCTCGGTGATCAGCGCCCCATCGGTACTCCGGTAGTCCCAGCGCCCCGCGGTCTTGGTTGCCATCCATGCACCCTGCTTCTCAAACGTCGGCTCGCCCACGATCCCGTAAGCGCGCTCCTCCATGAACCACTCCAGCGTCTCCTCATCTGGCTCCTCTCCAACAAGCACCACCCTGAGCCTTGCATTCCGTTTGTTGTGATCCAGAACCCACAGCAAGGACTCCCGCGACCTCGGCGTGAACATCTTGTGCGCATTCCGGACCACCAGAGCGCGGTAGCTCCTATCCGGTGGGACGTACTGGACCTCCCTCATCAGCTGCCCAAGCGTCGATATTGGTACTCTCGTCACCTTGCCCCTGCCGAAGTTCTGCACGTACCCCTCAATCAAGTCTTCTGTGAGCGCAGCATCCCCCTGCTCCAGATAGATGCTGCTCGTGGTCTGGCTCGCCTGCTCGACCACCTTGGACAGCTCGTGGTACCTCAAAGCTGGCTTCACTTCTTCCACACCTTCATTGCAATCAGATCAGGGGAGTCCTTCTCCCTCATGTACTCAACCAGCTGATAGAACTTGCCCACCCCCAGCTTATAAACCAACCCCAGCTCGGCCTTCGTGAACACCTTCGGATTCCCCGCCAGCACCTCGGTGATCCACCGCCAGAGAAGGATCGTTGCATCATCGGACCACCTCAGGATCATCGCGGACAGCGACCCTCGATCGTGACGGATCAGAGCATCCACGTACTGCATCACGACTGGCTTCATCCTCACCGCATCGCCACACTCCAGAGCCAACTCCACAGAACCACCGGACATCACCGACAGCGAAGCCGCCTCAGCCGGTGACACATTCAGCCCCACCAGCACATCGGACACCTCGGAATCGGAGAGTGGGTAGAACTCAATCACGTGACACCGACTTATGACCGTAGGTAATGGTGGCCGTGATGCCACCAGAACGATCCTGCCCCACTCCGGCATCTCCTCGATAGTCTTCAACAGCACGTTCTGCACCACATCAGAGCAGCAATCCAGGTCAACCAACGAAACCGTGAAGCCGCCGCCGATAGGCCGCTGCTGATACAGCGCTGCTATCTGGCGGGCCTGCTCCACGGTTGGCTCATCCCTCATAGTGATAACCGCACCACCATGCTCCTCGGCGTAGCTCAGGGCAGTGAGCCACTTGCCGATTCCGGACAAGCCGTGGAGAAGGACAGTAGAGGCACCGCCCTTCTCCAATTCTTCACGCTGCCTGCTGTGACCAACGATCTGCACCAAGCAACTCCCTCAACTCTGTGTCCTTCTCGATCAGCTCCCTGAGCGTTACGACACGTTCGGATACGATCTCGGCCTTGACATCCAAGTGTTTCGCCGTGAGCCAACGCCGGACATCGCCAGTTACGCTCGTGGTACCCTCCACAACCTGCTTCACGACAGATACAAACACATCTGCTATCTCGATCCCGTACCGATCCTTGATCAACTCAAACGCTGACATCGCCATCAGCTTGAACTCAACCGTCAGATCATCCTGCACCCTCATATCGTGATCCTGCAGCTCAACCGTATGTCCAGTCGCTCTCCGAGATTCATTCCGGTAAGCGTTGTTCAGACGGTTGTAAACGATGGAGTTGACCCACGTATCGAAACTCGCAGCACCCTTCTTCGTCGGGTCGTACCTGCTCAGATAGTCCTTCTCCAGAAACACCATCATGATATCGGATGCCACAGCCTCCGGGTCCGGAAGACCACGCTTGCGCGCCGCCCTCACAGCCCTTGGATACCAGTCCCCATAGAAGTCCTCGAAGCTACTGAGGGATGCTGTTGAGGATGTCATCCAAAGCACTCCCACTGTTAGCGAATGGCTTGGCATCCACCTCAGGAACCGTGACCGTCCCAGCATCCTCCATCTCGCCGTTCAGCACAGACACAGCCTCCTGTACCTCCGCATCACCGGATGCGATCACATCCTCGATGGTCTTCAGTCCGGCCTTGTGAGCTGGCTTCTGCTTCTTAATACTGATCCGCTCATCGAATCCCTTCAGCCTCCCAAGCTCGGTGAGCTTCTTGGCCGTCGCCTTCTGTGTCGGATACCGCTCACCGTCCACCTCATCCATGATCACGTAGGCGACCTTGCCGTTACGATCAGAGAACGGATCAGTGAACCCGTTTGGGTACCGCTGCACACCCTCGAATGTGTAGAGGTACCCGTCAGACCTCTCAGAAATCTGCTCCGCAACCGGCTTCTTTCCGCGGTGCTCAGCTGCAGCCTTCTGATGCTCCAACTGCCGATCCTCCGCAGACTTCTGAATCGCCGGACGAGCATCGGGATTCAAGACGAACTCCTTCTTCTGCGCCACCGGCATGAAGTAGATATGCGACTTCAACCCGAAGTGCTCCCTCAGGGCATCTTTCAACTGCTGATCCGAATACTCATCCAGCTGCTCAGCTGTCAAGCTCTCCCAATCTTCCCGTGATGTTGGAATGATCATTCCTGTCCCGTCTCCTTCGCAACCTGTTCCTGAACGTACGCGCTGCTGATCAACAGAATCTCGCGCTTCGTTCCCATGACCACCTTGCGGATGAAAGCCGCCGATATCATCCCCTGGTTGATCTTGTAATGCAGTCCCTGTCGGGTCATCCCCATCGCATCTGCCGCATCGGTGAGAGTCATCCAGCCCTCCAACGTCGCTACCTCTTGCACGCTACCTCCTCATAGTTCCACTTGACGAATAGTCTAGCTCTTGTCCAGTATAACGTCAAGCTGTTCCTTCTGCCACCTGCGCAACTCCGCCACATCCAAGTGAGCGTTATCGAACCCTGACCAGTCCGCGTCTGGCCGCATCTCCAGCACCGTTCTGTGAACCTCCCACCGGAACAGGATAGTCTGCCTCCGGGACCAGAACTCCGGATCATCTGGAGACGCTTTTGCCTTCCCAGCCAACCTCCAGAACTCGCCATCATCCTTCTTCTGCTTCTCCCACCGGACACCCGCATTGCACTCGATGAACGCGCACGCTGCCGGTATGCTCAGCGACTCCTCCTCGGCAACCAACCCCACCGGATCATACGACCTACCTTCCGTGAAGCAGAAGACGCTATTGGTATCCGGATAGACCTGAGCCGACTTCGTTCTGTCATCATGAACCGGGCAGTGAATCTTCCTTGGTCGCGAATGATCCGCAACGTACTCGATGAAGTCGTAGACGCTCACCAGCCCGTTTGCGTTCTCAATGCGCGAGCGTAGATCACTCATACCGCCACGTCCACCAGTCACAATTCAGACAGAACACCTTCAGAGGAAACCCCCTCCTCTGCTCAAACTGAATGACCTTCGCTCTGCAAATGTGCATCACAGCAGACCGCCAAACCCACCGGATGTCTGCTGCTCCCGATCTCGCACCAGCGACCGCGCGAAGTCCGTCTCCAGATAGAAACTATCCCTAGCGCCATCGCGGTACTTCAATACCTGAGCATGAACATCTGTGTCCTCATCATGCTGCAGAAGCAACGTCATCACCAAGTCCGCGGACCTCTCCGCCTCGGCTGTCTCCGCCAGACCATCCAGTGTGTACCCACCAGTCGCCCGCGCCTCCTCCAGCTTCTGTCTCGATGTCTGGTAGGCGCTGATCACCGGCACGCCCTTGCCTCTGGAGTGACCCGTTGCAAGACCCTTCAACCCCTGCAGAATCTCCACCAAGCCCTCCTGCCTGCGCTCTACACGCCTACCTGCGCCCATTAACCCTGCGTAGTCCACAATCACCAGATCAATCGGATACTGGCTCTCCAGAATGTCCAGCTTCATCTTCAGCTGCTGGGTACTTGTGCCCCGCGGCGTCCAGATCACCTCCATCCGCCCGTACTGATCGTTCGTCGCCAGGTCGTGAAGCGTTCTCTTGAATCTCTCCTCATCGGTCGGTGAGAGGGAGCCAAACTTGATATCGTCGTACCGCAACCCCTCTGGATTTCCGAACTTCGGATGGCTGCTGTGCCTCGTATGGAACCGCCGCGCCACCTGGTCCCTCAACGTCTCCAGCGTGAAGTAGACCACGTTGTGACCGTCTACGACTGCGCGCCATGCGAGATTCGTCAGCGTCTGAGACTTCCCATGACCAGCGTACGCCGCAATCAACCAGAATTCACCCCGTTGTGACCCATACGTGAGCGCATCCAGCCCATCAAGTCCAGTCATGACACCCTCGTGATACCCGGACTCCTTGCGAGCCACGTAGTCATCGTATGCCGCTCTCGACTCCTCCAGAACGTCACCCTCCGGTGTGGACTCAGCATCCATCTGAAGCGTCTCGATCTCCCCCAGCTTCTGCTGGAGGATCAACTTGGCATCGTTGTAGCCATACGTACGCTCGCCGCTCTTATCGGACACCCCTTCGGTGAGCACCCTCACCGAATCGGTCAAAGCATCCAGCATCAGAGCCTTGGACCGATCCTCGCGCATCACGTCGAACGCATAACGCCACTCGTGATCCTGCAGCTCCGGCACCTCGTAGCACTTCTTGTACAGCCTCATAAACCCTTCAGCCGTCGCTGGTTCCATCCCGTCGCGGTCAAGGAGGTTCTTCCAATCCTCAGGAGTCGGTATCCCCTGCGTGAGCACGTAGTACGCCTTCAGCATCTCGTACATCACCTGAAGCTCGGTAGGGAAATGCTCCTTCCTCAGCGTCCGAATCAACAAATTCATGCGCTCCACGTTCGCGGGGAACACCCCACCCAACGTCTTCTCTGCATATGTCGTCATGCTTCGTACCCTCTGATCAGTTGCATCAATCGGTCAGTCCCCAGCCTCTCAAACAACACGGACTCCTCCTCCCAGAACACGTCCGCCACAGCGTTACGTTCCAGCACGGAGTCGTACAGCCCCTCCTCCACAGTCCCCGCAGAGAGCAGCGTGATGGCTGCCACGTTCGCGTACGGTGATCCCGCCCGCCGGATGCGCCCAAGAATCTGCTCCATACGCTTCGGGTTCGGGAGGATGGAGTAGAACACCAGCACCCGCGCCACCTGCAAGTTCAACCCCATCTCGACCGCCTGAGTCGCCAGCAGCACCTTGCAATCGTCATCCTCCTTGAACCGTCTGATGTCCTCCATGCGCTCGGCGTGACTCTGATGGTCACCACCAAGGAACAGACCATATCCGATTCCGGCCTTGCGAAGCCTCTCCTCCAGCGGACGAATCGACCGGACGAATCGCGAGAACACCAGCACCTTCTCGCCAGCCATGCTCCCTGTGAGCTGAGCCAGCAGCCAGTCACTCTTGGCTGAGTGATCCTGCGCCTCGGCATTGAATGTCCTCGTGCCGTCAGCGATGGCCGACAGCTTGGAGAACTTCTGGAGTGCGGATATATAGCCCGTCTTGACCTGACCTCCGCTGATCTCAGCAAGGATGCCCCTCTGCGTGAGGTTGTAGAGTCTCTGCTGCTCTGGCCTCATCGGTACGTGAAACACGAACGGCACGACCGCTGGAATCCGCTTCGCCACCTCCGGCTCATCAAGCGTTCTCCGGATGAACCAAGGCATCAACACCCCTCTGAGGTGACTGAGATTCTTGTACCCAACCGTGACCCACTTCTTGCGCTCCATGCCCTTCACGTAGTAGGACTCCTGCTGCCTGATCAGGTACTGCCTCTGGAACCATGCCTTCGTTCCGACCAGCTCGGTCCATCCCAGAGAGCTGCATATCCCGTGAAGGTCTTCAAGATTCGTTTGCATCGGTGTTCCCGTGACGGCAAACTTGTACTCAAAGTGAGTGTTGATCCTCCGGATCAAACGGGCCGTCTTGGAGCTTCCGTTCCTGAAACTGGAAGCCTCATCACAGTAGAGGATGCTCGGCTGCATCCGCTCAAACAGACGATCCAGATACTGCGCATCGTTGCGGGCCGCTTCGTAGTTGATCAGCAGCACATCCCAACTCGATCCGTACGCCTTGATTCTATCGGCCTTGTCCTTCCCACGCCCATGCACCACCACAAGGTCCGGCGCGAACTTCTGCAGCTCCTCACCCCATTGCTGAGGGAGCACGCCTGCCATCTTCGGCATCATCACGACCATCCCGCGGAATTCACCGTGCTCCTTCAGATAGGATGCTGCCGCAATCGCGTACACCGTCTTCCCCGTACCAACCTCCGAGCCGACAATGCCCTCCTTCTGCGCGAGCATCCATGCCACATCGTTCGATTGATAATCCCACGGCTGCTGATCCATCATGGAGAAGTCGATGTTCACTGCCCCTGCCGGAGCAGCCTTGATCCGAGCCGCTAACTCACTCGCCTGCAACCTTGCCACCCTCTCAGAGTCGTTGTGCTCAGGTACTCCAGTCTCTTGGAATGCCTGCAGCTGTTGCGGTAGGTGAAACCATCACAGTTGCACTTGCCACCCACAAGACGATAGCTCGGCTGTGCGGCAGAAAGCAGCTGATCAGCCGATTCCGCCGCAACGATCTCGAACTTCGTGAACTTGAACACGTCCACCCGATCATCATACCGTATGTACAGGTACACGTTGTCACCGTCATGCTCCGCGCTGCGCGCCTTCTCAGTCATACGTCTGGACATCTCATACCTCATGCAGAGTGATACACCAGATTGTGCGTGACCGACCTACGCGTATCTGATGATTGCATTCATAGAGAGGAACGGATGTGTGCCCAGTCCTGTAACGTCATCCCCGCTCGCCACGGTGTTCACCGCCCCGGAATTGTTAGTGCTGGGGGCCGCGGTCCCTGTGCTGCCCCCACTTGCGTGAGTATGCGTTCCGCTCGCTGCAGTCGTCGGATTCGTATGGGTGTGCTCCACAGAGCTGTTGCCTGTGTTAACCGCTGTCGCAGAGGTTGACCCGGAGAGCGCCCCACCATTGTGACTGTGGTTGTAGGCATTCCCCGCCGGTGGATGTGTGTGCGATTTGGAGTTGTACTCGGAGTTTCCCGTGACGCTCGCCGCGTTGTCCTTGTAGGAACCGGGGCCATGCCTATGACTCGTGCTCGATGATGTGTTGTCCAAATCGTCATACGGAAACAGACCTGAGTCACCGGAGCCTACATGCCTCGATCCCGTCGTTGCCACTCCAGTGTCGGCAACTGTCAACCCGGTTGCTGAGTGGCTATGGCTCGGCCCCGTATGAGTGTGGGCCACAGACACGCTCGTAGCGCCCTGAGTGTGCGTATGGCTGCCTCCCGAACCTGTTGAGGCACCAGTGTGCGTATGGGAGGGCATCGTGTGGCTATGGACATCCTGAGCGTGCTGGTGGGTAGGCTGAGTGTGGGTGTGATCCAACGCTCCTCCGGTGTCCCCCAGAGCTGAAGTACCATCCTTGCCCATGATCATCCTGCCACGCAAATCGGGCAGATTGAACGTAGTCGATCCGTCGCCCACTCCGTACGTCTCTCCAATTGCTGCAAACAGCAAATCATACGTTGTGCGTGATACTGCTGATCCGTCCGCCAGCAGAAACCCAGCCGGACCTGCTCCAGCCGATGCCCACCAGAAGACTCCCCCAACCGGAACTGTGCTCAGCACAGTATCAGCGTAGAACTTCGTCGCCAACTCCCCAGCCACTGTCGGATCAACCCCAGTCACGACCCCCGTGAACGGCCTTGATCCATCTGGCAACGAGTACTGAGTATGCGGATCACCGACCGCCATCCCAATCAAATCACTGTGCTCAATCTTCGGAGTGAGAACCCCATCATGTGTGTGCTGAACTACCCGCCCGCTGACTCCCCGCAAAGCTGTAATGGCTGCCCCATCCCAATCGACCTCCGCCACCTTCCGATACGGACTCGTAGCAGGAGTCGTCGTACTGACCTCCACCGCGAAAGTGTCCACCGCTGCCGTCGCCACTACGTACACGTTGTACATCCCAGCACCCTCGGCCACGAAGGTATGATTCACTGTGACATCGTTCCGGCGCATCTCACCACCGATGTACGCGCTCGCAACCTCATCACTCGCTGCAGCAACCACCTGAACGATGGTCGCCCCACTGATCTTGACCTTCAGGTTCAAGAACCCAGCCAAGTGCTTCTGGAGCCGGTTGAACCAACTCGCTGGAACCACGCTCGTGACATCAACAAATACGGTTTCTATAGCAGCCATCAGATCGCCCTTACGATGTAGTTCATGATGATGTGAGGAGCCTCTGAGCCTCCGGTAACATCGCCCCCTGCAGCACCAGACGCACCGCCGCCACCACTATTCGTCGCCGGAGCAGAGCCGCCCGAAGTGCCTCCGCCATGAGTGTGATTGCTCGACGTGCTCGTGGAAGGATTTGTGTGAGTGTGATCACCCGTCGATCCCGTCGCCCCAGTACCAGCTGCAGCCGTGGAGCCTCCGATGACTCCGTTCGGATGTGTGTGCTGATAACTGTTCCCAGTTGGCAGATGGGTATGACCCGCTGTGGCGCTCGATGACGTTCCGGAGATAGGGTCAAGACCTGTCAGAGAACCAGCCCCGTGAGAATGCGAAGTGCTGTCGGAAGTCTGATCCAAGTCATCCTCACCGTACAGACCAATCGTTGCTTGCGATGTATTTGCCGCGCCGATCACCTCGTTCCCCGTTGTCCCCTGCGAAAGTGAAGACCCCGTATGTGTGTGGCTCGGTCCCGTATGAGTGTGCGAGCCAGATGTTCCTGTGCTCCCCTGTGTGTGGGAGTGGTTGACGCTTGGGTTACCCGTCGTAGGGAATGAATGCGTGTGACTCGCCGTGGTGTGGGTGTGCGCCGTCATCGTGTGGGTGTGAGCTGGCTGAGTGTGAGTGTGAGTCGCTGATCCTCCCGTACCACCCAGTGTGCTCCCAGTTCCTGCAGCCGCCTTCCCCAGAGGGAACCCACCGCGCAGATCGGGGACGTTGAAATCTGCGCCTGCTCCGCCGTACACGTATGCCATGACCGCGAACAGCGCAGACTCCGCCGTGGTGTCGTAACTCGCACCATCGCAGAGCTTCCATCCATCGGGGATCGTCGCCCCAGCCAACGGAAGAATCGTACCAATAGGCAGACCGGGGACTGTGATCCCGTCCACGTAGCCCTTCGTTGCGAGGTGAGCAGCCGATGTAGGTGCTACACCCACGACAGCACCAGTAAACGGCCTCGATCCATCGGGGAGAATGTACTGGGTGTGTGGCTCCCCAGTCGTCAGCCCAGTAACATCTGCGTGATCGACCTCCCCCGCCCCGTCCAGATCACTGTGGTCGTGAGACTTGTTGCAGCCTTCCCAGACAGCCACGCTGTCGATAGCCGCTCCGTTCCATACCACCTCGGCAATCTTCCGGTATGGGCTAACCACCGGAGTCGTCAGCGTGACATCCAGATCGAAACTGTCCACCCCAGTCGGTGCCGTGACGTACACGCTGTAGGTGCCACCCGGCTCGGAGGTGAAAGTGAATATCGCGTTGGTATCGCGGAACCTCTGGAAGCCTCCGATGTAGACCGATGCCACATCATCATCAGAGCCGCCCTTGACCCTGAGCTGTGTGGCAATCGGTATGTCAATCTCCAGAGTCGCCAGCCCAGCCAAGTGCTCCTGAAGGAGATTCAGCCACGCGGCATCCACCACCGTCACAGCGTCTACAAATGTCACTTCTGTGTTGATAGCCATTCGTCAGTCCGCCTTGATGATGTACTGAACCGCTTGGAACGGTGCATTGTTGGAACCCGTTGTGTCCCCGCCACCCGCCGACGATACGCCGGGAGTGTCTCCATCGGTCACTGTCAGCGCGCTTCCAGTAGAACCGATGGTGTGAGTGTGGTCACCTGTTGATCCCGTCGTAGCGTTGGTGTGCGTATGCGAACCCGCCGATCCGGTATTACCCGTTCCAGCACTCCCCACGTTACCTGACATCGTGGTGGTGGCATGTGTGTGCTTCTTGCTGTTCTGAGCGGGTGGGTGCGCATGGGAGAATGTAGCATATGATGTCCTCCCCGTGACGTACCCATTCAACAGAGAGCTGTAGTACGACCCGTTATTGTGATCGTGCGAACTGTTATCGGAAGCTGAATCAAGATCATCCTCAGCCCATGCTCCCGCATCAGACGACAGTGAACGACGAGCGCCAGTGATGGACTCTCCGGTTGATCCAGTCGCGATGGATGCCCCCGAATGGTTGTGACTCCCGCCTGCATGAGTGTGACTGCCATCAGACCCGGTGCTCGACTGCGTATGCGTATGCGCCCCAGCCGTAGCAGTGCTCGGAGAAGTGTGGGTGTGCGCCGTCATCGTGTGGGTGTGCGAAGTCTCGGCATGTGTGTGAGTCGGCTGAGTGTGAGTGTGATCCAGTGCGCCGCCCGTATCGCCCAGAGTCGATCCAGTCCCTGCAGCTGGCTTTCCGAATGCGAACACCCCTCGCATATCCGGCACATTGAAATTGGTCCCCCCGTCGCCTCCAAAGGCATCATTCAGCGCCGATGCGAGGTTAGGGTATGTTGCTACCAGATAGGATGTCCCGTCACACAGCAGCCATCCTGAGGGCGCTGAGGAGCCTGCGTAGGGAAGCACCGAACCCGTAGGAACTCCCGAAGTCAGCAGCCCATCGGCGTACCCCTTCGTAGCGATGTCAGTCTCCGCTACCGGAGTGACCCCGGCCACCACCGAAGTGAACGCCCTTGTGCCGTCCGCAAGGATGTACTGAGTGTGTGGATCACCGGCCTCAGGGTTCAGAAGGTCTGCGTGATCGACCTGCTCGGATGCATCCAGAAGTGAATGATCGTGAACCTCCACCGGCCCTCGGATCACCCGCAGATCAGTGATAGTGTCCAGCACCGTATCGTAATCGACCTCAGCGATCTTCCTTGTGTTCGTACCGACCGGAGCACCCGCCACCACCTCCATCGTGAACGCCGGACCCGCTCCATCCCCCACCATGTACACATCGTAGGTCGCTGTCGCCTCGGCCCCGGTGAAAGTGAAACTGATGTCAGCCTCATTCAACCTCTGCTCTCCATTGATGTACGCCGTAGCAGCGTCATCATCGGTCGCAGCGGCTATCGTCACTACCTGACCTGCCGCCGTGACCTCAGCATTGATGTACCCAGCAAGGTGCTCTTGAATCAGGTTCAGCCATGCGGCACTGACTACCGTCACCCCATCCGTATATACGACTTCGGTTGCTATTGACATCAGAGCGTATCTCCTGCAGTGCTCACTCCGGGAACGAACCCACCGTAAGTGTAACTGTCAACTCCGATGTGCGCCGGAAGCGCCGCCTCAAACGCCGCCTCAAACGCCGCTCTCTCCTCCGCAGTCTTGTACGCGTACACAGTCACATCCAGAGAGTACGTGGCAAAGTTCTCCACAATCACACCATCCGTGCCGCCGAAGAAGGACCGGATGAATGCCTCAAAGTCCGCCTTGGTCCTTGGACCGATCACGATGCGCGCCTTCACACCTGCCCGCCTATCAGCATCTGAGATGTTGTCCGGTGCCACAGCAACGCCCGCCTCGGCCTCCCAGAGCTGCAGACCCCATTCCTTCGTGTGATCCACAAACACCTGCTCCAGCACCACGTCAACCGCGCCACGGAGAACGCTCAGCTCCTCGCCCATCGCATCCATGATGTCCCTGATGTGTGGATCGAACTGCAGATAGCTCGGCATGTAGTACAGCAGGATGTGACCCGATGGGTAGTCATAGAACGTCTCCAGCTGACCAAATCCGGGGTCCGGATTCGGGTCTGGCGCAACAGCCAACTTCAGATAGGTGAGGTGGTCGGGGTCGTACTGCCAACCGAATGCCCAAGTAGCCATCAGCTCAGTGTCACCGTCCCCATATCAGCCTTCTGTGTGGTGGATATGACCACGTTCACAGAACCACCGTTCACCAGCAGAGCAGAGAAGTCGGCAACACCCAGCGTCTGCACAATGGCTGCCCCAACTTCGTTGTAGATCACATCGTCCCCCACGTCCAGAGTGTCGTAGTACGCCTGAATGGAAGTCTCCACCGCGGTCTGAACACCGGCCACCGTGAAGCCCGTCTCCATCGTCAGCGTTGCGCTGATTGCATGAGTGTCCAGAGTTGGCGTGGCAATCGTCACGCTCGCGCCAATCGGACGAAGCGTCTGAATGTAGGTGTCCACGTCCGTCTGGAGCTGAGCGCTCGCTGGCTGCAAATCGGTATCCAAGATCATGACTCGCACCGTCCCTGCGCCGGACCACAGAGGCTCGCACGTCGCCGCGCCTACCCCGCTCACCTGAAGCGCCCACGTCACATAGTCATCGGAAGTGCCAGCGCCTTCACGAGCTGCAATCGCTGCAAGCAGCCTCGCCCGCAAAGTCTCATCGTCCTCCTCATCGGTGCCACCAGTCGTAGCGGCTGCATTCGTCACCGCCGTGATCCCGGACACCACCGTAACCATCCTGTCGATGGAGGCAGCCGGAAGATTCCCGGCTGCCCCTGTACTGACCGCGGTTACAGCCACGTCCACCGTGCCAGCGGCAACCGTGCCAGCGGCATCGGTCTGGAACACAACCGGCTCATCCGGTGATCCCGCAAGGACTGTGTTGGACACCTGCGTTCCGGCGGGAACAAGCGTTCCATTCGCACCAGATAACGTCACCGTACCCGTAGCGACCGTAGCGATCTTCCTCGTGACACCATGCTCCTCAGCACGCGCATCCAAGAACAGGCCATATGTCGTCTGAGCGAACCCAAAGGTCACGACCTGATCCAGATTCGTCCACAGCTTGCCAATCTCGATGGCGAGTGGGGCTATCAGATCATAGGCCATCGAACCCTGAGCCTGATCCAGCCCAGAACTCATACTCGCGAACATGCGAGTCCGAACAGCTTCTTCTGTTTGATCCCCAAATGGCGGATCAGGAATTGAAATAGGCATCAAGTGTCGTCCTTGTCAAACTCAGGTCAAGCTGCAGCAAGCGCAACTCTCCGGTGTATGTTATCACTCTCACCTCGGCAATGAAGGCTGCCGGATTCCCGACCTCTCGGCCATTTGCGACCGACACGCTCGTGACGGATGCAACCCTCGGGTCAACCAAGATCGACTCTCTGATGATACGGATGACCTCAGTCTCTGCCTCGTCCTCCGGAACGGAGTCTTCGATCATCTGCACGAACTCCGTGCCGTACTGGTTGTCATAAATCTCCCAGCGGTACCGATCCGTAGCAAGCACCATCGTGATCCACTGCTCCAGAGTCTGGGAATCCCTGGTCGCCATGACCTTGTTTCCCTTGATCCCAAGATGAGGATAATCCTCAATGCAATCACAGCCGCCCATATGAAACTCCCAAGACGTGCCGTACTCGATCACGTCCTGTGCTACCGGCTCCTCTATAGCCGGGTCATTCAGATCATCTGGAAGCAGCTGAGGCATCCTCTATCCCCTCTTTGGCGCTATCGGTGGTGCCGATACCACGGCATCATCTACCACCAGCTCTGCATCATCCTCAGCGCTCTCAGCGGAGAACAGCACCTCCAAGTCCACACCCTTCTCCCGCAGAGCCGCCATGAACGATTCCTTCGCCTCAGCAGCGCCCTGAGCCTTGATCTTCCAGAACTCAGCCTCGCGAATAGCCACCGCGAGGTTGATGCCCATACGTTCAAGAGCAATCTGCAGCGCCAGAACTTCGTCCCTATCAATACCCTGTTCCTCATTCATCCCGCACCCTCCTTCTCGATTTCATGCACCAGCATACTCCTTCTCCTCCAATGCTTCGATTCTATCCAGAGCGTTCACAAGAGCAGCATGGACAATGGGGAGCAGTTCTGCAGAGCGCAGCGACTTCGCCGTCTTCTCGGAAACTCCACTCTTGATATCATCCTCGTTCGGAGATGCCATCGGATCAACCCACAGTGCATACTTACTTGGTGACATCCCGACTTCTTCAAGCGCAGATTTCATCTGCCACGCTCCCCAGCCCATGTGGGTCCGACGCTTCTTCCCGCCCTTCCACTGGAACGATATCGGCTTTGCCGCCCGGAGAAGTGCGATGGCCTGTTCCGGGTCGATGTCCTTGATGTTCTTCTTGTACCGCTCATCGGATGAGTTGATAGACGTATCAACCGCCCAAACGTCCTTCCAGCGAAGGACAGACACACCGAGATTCTTGGTGTTGTCGGTACCGGGGACCCACGAAGCACTCGCAGCGTAGGCGATTATGTTCCCGTTGTTCGATATCCCTACACGTCCCGTAGATGCAACCCAGAACATACCCGAGTTCGACTTGGACCAGAAAGAAACAGATGGGAGAGACGACGTTCCATCAGCTACGTAGGCGACACCGTTGATCCTCACGCCCGTCGATGTCGTGTTGATACGGTACGCGTTGTTGTAATAGAGATAGGTTTCAGCGTTAGGGACCGCATACAGAATTTTCTCATCCGCTGCACCCGATCCATGCTTCAGGTAGAAGCTGGCGGCATCCCACGACAGCAACCATTTGTTGAGGTTGTCATTGTAGATGCCGACGTTGGATGTTGAGTTAGACATGAACACGAAATGGCCGTTGATGGAGTAACCCTCCCAGCTACCCTTCCCGGTGCCGACTGTCTGGACTGTTCCATAGTTGCCAGTGACAGCCCCAAGTCCGTAGCTCACGTTCGCTGCGAACGCCGTATACGTCGGTTCCACCTTCAGAGCCGTGGCCCCACTATAGAGAACGCGCAACGAATTGAGGTAGCGATCTACGAACAGGTCATTGGGGTACGATGTACCGCCCTCAAAGAGAAGTTGCCCGCCTTCGTTCGCGTTGCCGGACAATCTGTGAAGAACCAACTGGGCAGCCTCAAACGATGCAGAGTTGTAACCACCGATCTCAATATCAAGCGACGAAGCGTGACCGATTGCGCCCGTCATGACACCGCCCGCCAGAGGAAGGTACGCTGTCCACGGTGTCCCGACTGCAGCGACCGCCTCAGCGTCGGTGTAGCGGGTGTGGTGCGCCGAAGAAACTCCAGCATGAGCCGCTATCGGAGTTGCGTGATCGTGGTCCTGAGAATCCACGTACGTCACCAGAGCGTACTGAGGGTGATCGTTGTCACCCAGTCCGCCCAGTGCTCCGTGATCGACAACATCATTGATCACGCCCACGATGAAGAAGCTCTGACCACCCTTCAGTGAGAGCACCGTGACCCGCTGACCGACAGTCGCTGTGTACGAATTCGCCCACGTAGCCGACAGCTCACCAGCAGCGAACCCGTCCAACAGGATGCCGACCGTGACCCCATCACCCGCATCGGACACCTCGCCAAGCAGCACCTGGTCCATCGCCTTGGCCTGCTTCCGAGACTCCTTGCGAATCAAGTCGCGAAGCTCAACCCCCGGATTGCTGACCGAACCTCTATCAGCGCTCATGCTGAAGTCACCTCCTCCAGAATCAGATCAGGGTCTACCGCCTCGCGGCGCACCGTAGCCACCGTCTCAGCCCTACCCACACTCCACTGCGTATCAATGCTCTCCACGTAGTAGATTCGATTCAGACCCCACTCCTTGTCGATGAATCGAATCTGCTCGCCCGCCCGCAAGCTTGGCACCAACCACCCCGTGATCTCCAACGTCTCATTCGGAGCTGAGAACCGATCCAGAATCTTCTCGGACATCGCAATGATCTTGGACTCATCCTCAGCACTTGGCAGATAGTCGATCTTCTGCCGAAGACCATACAAGCTCTGACTCTTGGTGTTCTTCTTCGTCGCCACAACCACTGGCTTGTCCGTCTCACCAGCGAACACCCCATAAATCTTCACCTGGTTGATCATATCCGCGACGCTCCTTGTGCGCCGTGCCGTTTGCAAGCTCTCCCCAGTCTCGAAGACCCAGTATCGAGTCTGGTCACCCTGCTTGCGAAGGTTCACCCTCCCCAGTTCAGAGTACACGTAGTACACGTCCCCAGTCAGATCGGCGTGGCGCTGCACTGCCTCCTGAATCATATCCCAGATCGTACCTCCCCGGCTGATCACCTGACCAACCGATGTCACCGTATCTGAAATCGCCCCCTTTGGAATGCTGAAGTCGTTGCAGACAGACTCGATGATCCCCGACAGCGAGCTGTTCGTGAACACAAAGTCTTCCTCAGTCGTCGCAAGGAACTTCGTGATGTCAAACGCTGTAATAATGCGCTCAATCTGACCCTCGCGGCGCTGATCCACCACATCCTCAAACGTCCCCTGCCACAGCTCGCGCCGTACCAGCTTCCCGGTATCCAAGTCCACCAGAGGAGCCGTGATCCTTGCGCTTGATCCCTCGCCACCGATCTTCAGGATGTCCACAACCGATCCCACACAGCTGATTGCTGCCTCAGCTGCAGCCGTGTTCACGTGATCTGTCCAATTGAAATCCGTCACCACATCGGAGAAGTCGAACACCCGTCCATCAGCTCTCGTGATGTGGAAGTTGATATCCCTCAGATGGATGTCCGAGACATCGACATATTCAACTGCCACGATGCGTCCGCCCTCTGTGACAGTTGCTGCAGACCAGATCACACTTCTCGATCTCAGCCAGCACCATCGCTGTTGGCTTCGTCAGACCTCTGCCGACATTGAACAGCTTCACGCCTCGCACATGATCAAAGTCCATCACGTATGGAGGGTATGACTCTCCGCAATCCATGCAGGGATTATCCTTCGCCGCGTCGATGATCTCCCTGTTGCGCTTCCGATATTTCTTCGTAGCCGCTCTGCCGTCAGCCACGCGGGCAGCGCGGTTCCTAGCAAGTGTCGCCTTCCCCTTCTTAGAAGTCCGATAGCGCCGGACAGACTCTTTGGTGTTCATGGTATAGCCAAGACCATTCCGGGTTGGATCAAATTAGGGTTTGATCCTATGACGCTCTCATTCGCGGCGTAGATCGTGCTCCACTTGGAGCCGGACCCATAGAACCGCTTCGCCAGCGACCACAACGTATCCCCCTTCACCACCGTATGGTGATCCCCCGTCGAAGGAGACTCCGGACGTTCATCACTATCAGAGCCTGAGGAGCCATCACCGACCTCCTCCACACGCACGCGCTGCCGCCTCCACTGCCGCATCGTGATGTTGAAGTAGATTGCATCAGGAGAACCGCCAACGAACTCATGGCTGAACTCTGTGATGACCATGAGCTGGGAGAACTGCGTACCCGTGATCATCACCCTCAACGGGGTGGCCGCGAGCTGAATGTTGTTGCTCGACCGACCCAGCCAGAACATCAGCTGAGCAACGGTGTCCTCTGGTACCTGCAGGTTCGGATAGTTGCAGAATGATGGGTCGTAGTTGCGAGGAAAGAAGCTCTCAAATGTGATCTCCTGAGGGTTCACCGATCCAGCCAGCAGAGCTGTACCCAAACCGATGATGGGTACCTCGCTGAACTCGCGCCCGTCATGAACGCTGATCCGCGCTGGATTCACTGGGAACATGAAGCGCTGATTCCGCTTCTCATCCCTCAGAACGATTGCCTCTCTCGGTTCTCTAGCCATCAGCCGTTACCCATCGCTTTCTCCAACTCACGCACCACGTATGCCGCCGTCTGCTTCGCATCAGCTGACCCGTACACCACAACTGCGCCCTTCTCAATCACTACTGACCTTCCCCCGCCACCACGGCCTCCGCTCGATGGCGTGATCTGCACATGCTCTGGACGGTTCCCCTCACCCACCGTGAAGGACTTCGGGCTGTACACCATCCCAGAAAACCCTCCGGCGCTCGGATGCTGACCTCCCGGTACCGTCCCTGCACCACCTGTAGCTCCCTCATAGATGCCAGTCATCAGGCCGATGTTGCCGGGGAGCCTCCCAACGAACTCACCGAACCGCTCTACTGAACGCTCCATACGAACCGCCGCGACAGTCTGCTTCTCAGCCGTGGTCTCCGTAGAAGCCGCGTAGCCGCTCCAGTCGATCCGCTCAAATGCATCCGTCATGTTCTTGGCTGTGTAGCCGCCCTTGTCCAACGTCTTACCAGGAGCTGGCTGATTGTTGGCGTTGGCGAACTCCGCACCAGCCACTGCAGCTGGCATACCAACCGCACCTGACAAGAGGAACCCGGCAATGCTCGACAGAATGAATCTGTCAGCATCTCCCGTGACCTTATCGCCAATCGCGTATCCCGCGGCCCCTGCCTGAGCCGTCAGAGCTGCAAACAATGCCACAGCTGCAGTTGTGGCAGCTCCACCTACTGCAGCGGCTCCTCCGGCTGCAGCAGCTCCTCCGGCTGCAGCGGCTCCTCCGGCTGCAGCAGCTCCACCGCCACCACCGATGATCCCCAAAGCAGACAGACCAGACGCTATAACCGTGCCGACCTTCGCCGCTACAAGCGTTGCCATCCCGACAGTAACCCACTCCTGCGCACGCATACCCTCTGGGTCACTCGTGCCACCAGTAGCCGTAGCTGAAAGTCTGTCAGGAATCCCCGTGAACGACTTCGCAACCTCGCCCTTCGCCCACTCAAAAGCATTCCCCAGAGCCGTCTTTACGGCAACCTCAATCTTCTTGCCCCAGACATCAATCGTCGTCTGTACCTCTGGTGATCCCCACCAATCAGCGATCTCCTGCTGAGCCGACTGGATCGTGAACAGAAGACGATCACCTGGAGAAGCATTATCCCAGAACCGCTGTGCTGCTGTCTTCATCTGCTCCTCGGCCTGCGAGTCTGGAATGCCCTCCATCCACGCGTCATTCTCAAACAGCCCGCCCTGCTTCGCGAAGTCCATCTGGATACCTGAGTACCAACTGATTGCACTGTTCCCGAAGCTCGTGAGCGCCGGAAGCACCAGACCTCCCACGTCCAGACCGATCACAGATATCATCGACTTGAACTTGCTCATCGCCAGAGCGCCTGACTTCTCCATCTCCTGCAGAGCACGATCCGTGGCCCCAGCACGCTCCTCCATGTAACCCATGTTCTCCGCGTAGAGCGTCATACCAGGACCAGACACCGCAAGGATGGCCTTCAGAGCACGGATGTTGGGGAACAAAGCCGCCAGCGCATCCACGCTCGCGCCCGTCTGCTTTGCAAGGAATGCCATAGCGTCTCCGCCGTCATCGCTCACAGCAACAGCTGCCTCCATGACTGACTGGCTGATGTTCGGCAGGTACTCCTGCAGCTTCTCCAGTGTGCCAAACAGCCCATTGGTAGCCAACCCCTCAGCAGACCACCAGTCCTTCCAATCCTTGCCGAACAGCTCCTTTGCAGCCTTCGCCGTGGCCGGAGTCGTCTTCGCAATCTGTATCAGAGACTGCCGGACACCAACAATGGCCTCATCCAGCCCAACACCTTTCACAGTCGCCGTGGAGAGGAAGCCCATCAAGTCATCAAGACTCACACCGAATGCGTTCGCCGTGGCGGGGAGAGCACCCAGCTTGCTCGCCAGATCATCGAACGTGAACATGCCTCGGTTCACACTCATGAAGAACGTATCCATCACGTCCGCGGACTTCGCCGCCACCTCAGCGTTCGTCTCACCCTCCTTGCGGTACGCTTGCAAGGTCTTGGTCATCAACCCCGTGACCGTCTCAGTATCCGACAGACCAGCGAGAGCACCCTTTGCCGATGCCTCCAACACCTTCAGAGCCGACTCACCATCGAACGTCGCGCTGACGACGTTGTACATGCCCTTTGCCAAGTCCTCGGGAGCCTGCCCCATCCCAACAGCCATCCGCCGGATAGCCCCATCCATCCGCTTGAAGTTCTTCTCGATCTGCTCCTGACCCATGCCAGCACCAGCCATCAGAGACGTGACGTTGCGCAAGGCACGCTCGTACTTCAACGCGCCTCTGACCATCGTCGTAGCCATGATCGTAGCTGTGAGCTGCAGACCAATCATCATGAACTTGGCCTTGCGCATGAGTCCCGTCATGATCTTGGACAGACCACGCATCCCGCGGCCCATGACCCGCGTCGCCCGACTCGTGACCCGCTGCGTACGTTTCCACGCACGGCCCAACTTCGTGACATCCTGAGCCGACCGCTTCAGCTTCGCTGAACCACGATCCTCTACGGTGATCCTTGTCTTTACGCCTTTGCCCATGTGTGTCACCTCCTCCAACAGCTACGGCTCAGATACCTACGGATTCGTCATCCGTCTGTGGTATCTGAGCCGTTCAGCTCCGGGTAACCAGTCCCCGCTCATATTCAGTTTGGAGCCGGGTTCTGCTCCCTCCTCCAAATCATAGCAGCAAGCATGAATGCCTGCTCCATCCTAGGAAGTTCCCTGATTTCACCGGGCGCTTTGTTGAACTCCAAGCACAGAGCGGCTAAATCCTGTGCTGGTCCATACGCCCTGATCAGTTTCCCGAGACCTCGATATCGTCATCGAATCCAGAAAGCGTCATGATGACATCCGCGAGCAAGTCGATCTCTCCGATGTAGAGAGCCTTCCCAACGATGTCCTCCGGCTCGCCCACGCCGTACTTCTCAGCCAGCTGATCGAACGCGGCACTGCCACGCTTACGAGTGAATGGCGGGCTGACTGTGTACTCTGCCACAGTCAGTTTCCCAAGCCTTCGCGTATCAAGCTCCTTCGTACGGCCCTGACCGCGGCGACCCTTCACGTAATGCGTGCAACGATCCACCATGCGGTCGTACACCTTGTCATCCGTGATGGCCTCCACAATGAACCGAGCATTCAGACGCTTGATGAACACCTCCTGCGTAGGTGGTGATCCATCGTCAGTGCCCAACAGAGCAGCGAGGGGGTCTACACCCTCCCCGATGTTCAACTGATCACGAACCTCCTCCAATGGAGTTGGTTCATCAGCCTCATCAGGCGCTCTGTCTGAGTCGGTGGTGCCTCGCACCAGCTCCTCAATCGTAGGTTCTTCTTCCATTTACCTGTCCTCCCATGATCGTCGCTTCACCGTTTGCTTATCCCAGCGGGACGTAGCGGTTGAGGTTCACTGACGGATCACCTGTGATCTCATCAGGGAACTCGATATCCTCGAAGGTGAAGGGAATCTCCTCCTCCAGAATCTCACCGACACGCCAGCCGCCATTGATCTCCCAGAACTTCACGCCTTTGAGCAGAGCACGCTCTGTCCCAAGGCTGTCCGGGTCGTCAATCTTGCACATGAGCTGTCCAACGAACTGGAGCTGGCGATCATCTCGCATCAACTCCGATACCCGCTTGACGAACTCCGTCGTGACCTTGAACTGACGAAGGGTACCCTCGCCTGCCGTTCTGGTCGCCTTGTACCCAGTCCTCCGAGTTCCGGACATCTGGATTTCCTCGCGGTCGATTGTGATGCGGAACGTAAGCTCCTGCACGTTGGTCAACCACTCGCCATTCTCATCACGGACTTCCCCGAAGGAGCCATTGATGGTGTGCTCAGGAATCAATCCCTGCTGTGCTGCCATGTTCTATCTCCTTCCTATGCGCTCACGTAGACCGTCGTGAAGACCTGCTCGACCGAATCGAGCGGGGTCACTCCGACCTTGACAAACACCTGATCAGCAGCCGGTGTCTGGCTGTCATCAATGATGACGGTGGCTCCGGGCTTGATGGCCCTTGCCTGCACCAGCTGATCAAGGAATGCCTGTCCAGCGCCAAGGAGGGACTTCTGTCCATCCACGTCGTTGGTGACATCCCCGATGTACGCCTTGAATCCCGATGACAGACCGGAGACAACAGCATCCAGAGTCGCTATGGTGCGAATCTTCGTGAAACTCTTGTCCTTGTCCGGATCAGTTGCGTAGCTCGTGAACGTGTTGATGCCCTTCTCAACCCTGACAGCGGAGCCGTCAGAGGTGAGCAAGCATACGCCCGCTTCCAGCGACAGACCGATGTCCGCCGTTGTGAGAGCCGTTTCCACGTTGGCTGCGCCGACTACCTCAGCGAAGGTGATCGACCGGGTGAAGCCGCGACCAGCGATGAGTCCCGCGACCCTCGCTGCTGCCTCCTGCCCGATGTACACAACGCTGTCTTCGTCGGTGAAGCCAGGTGACACGTAGACGTTGCTGATCGAGTTCATTGCACCAGCACGCGTGCGCGCCGTTGCAGCAGTCTCAGCAGCTGCGCCTCCGTGAACAGCCATGAACTCCTGACCGGCTGTACGCCGCCCATCGGTCCACGTTGCCACTGCATCCTGATTCGCCGTGGTCGTGTCGTTGTCCTGAACGTACACATCGAAGCTCTCGTTCTCTGCGAGACCCTGAGCCGCTGTGTAGTCCCCCGCAACCACAGTCCCACCGGAG
>VAPK010434512.1_pt1 | contig 31512 bp, 31 predicted proteins | sample 3395031 | NCBI WGS metagenome assembly VAPK01 (sample SAMN08290443, study PRJNA428436) | hydrothermal vent metagenome | isolation source: Deep-sea hydrothermal vent chimney 1 | place: Pacific Ocean: Juan De Fuca Ridge
GCTTTTGATTCTCACGCAGTTGCTTATCTACTAAAGCCTGTGCGTAAAGAAAAGCTTGAAAAATCCTTACGCTCAGCAAAACAACTTAACCGCATACAGCTGCAAAATATTCTACGTGAAGAAAAAGATCCTAAAGAACAATATCTCAGTGTTCGTATTCATAGTGGTGTAAGAAAAATTGAGCTTAATGATATTTTTTATTTTCAGGCCGAACATAAATACGTCACCGTAAAATATCGAGGCGGCGAAGTATTAATTGAAGATTCATTAAAAAGCCTTGAAACACGTTTTAATGAGACATTTATTCGAATTCATCGGAATGCTTTAGTTTCAAAAAAACAATTAAAGGCCATACGAAAAGATCAACAAGGTCGTTACCTAACAGAATTAAAAGATATTGATGAGAAAATTGAAGTTAGTCGACGACATGTCTCCGCTGTAAGAAATTTTTTAAAGTAATCAATATCCAAGTAATCAGCTCATGTCACAAACAGTTAAAGAGATTTTCAGCATCCTTGCAATTGCATTAACTTTTATTGCATTTATACCGTATATACGCTCTATCCTGCAGGGGAAAACAAAACCACATGTCTTTTCCTGGATAATCTGGGCTTCTGTTACATTTATTGTTTTTCTCGCACAACTTGCAGATAAAGGCGGTGCCGGTGCATGGCCAATTGGTGTTTCTGGCATTATAACGTTATATGTTGCAATACTGGCTTACCTTAAAAAATCAGACATGGAGATCACAAAAAAAGACTGGTTCTTTTTTATTATCGCAATGGCCGCCATACCCTTTTGGTATCTTACTTCCAATCCATTATGGGCGGTAGTGATATTAACAGCCGTTGATTTAACAGGCTTTGCTCCAACTTTTAGAAAGGCCTATAGCTATCCTTATGAAGAACAGTTAATATTTTTTTTCCTCATGGCGAGCCGCAACCTTATTGCCATTATGGCTTTAGAAAACTATTCACTCACTACCGTTTTATTTCCGGCAGCAACTGCATTGGCATGTATACTCTTTATTCAAATGGTAATATACAGAAGAACTATTATAAAAAAGGATTAATATGAACGTAACAGAAATACCGTTTGTTAAAAAAGTAGGAATAGCTCGATCAAAAAAAGGCGAGCTCGAATTACCTTTTAATGTTGATACACACAATCATCTGCAAACAATGCATGCGAGCGCTCAATTTACACTCGCTGAAACTGCGAGTGGTGAACTTTTACAAACATTATTTCCTGAACTGGTTGATAAGGTCATTCCTGTATTACGTGATGCTAAAGTAAAATTCAAAAAACCTGCAGTTAAAAATATACTTGCTTATCCGTCGATTTCTGATGAATCACAAATAAAATTTAATGAACAAATCGATAAAAAAGGCAGAGCATCCATTTCTGTAAATGTTGATATTAAAGATATCGAAGGTACAGTGACATGTGTCGCAACATATAACTGGTTTGTACAGAAAATAGAACATTAAAATAATAAAATCAAAATTAATATGGAAAACTCTCTTAAACATCCTGAACCTGTTTCATTTCTGGAAGCAATTATTTACTGGCTTAAACTAGGCTTTATTAGTTTTGGTGGACCTGCCGGGCAAATTAGCATGATGCACCAGGAGTTAGTTGAAAAACGTCGCTGGATTTCTGAACACCGGTTTTTGCATGCACTTAATTACACCATGGTACTGCCGGGACCAGAGGCACAACAACTCGCAACATACATTGGCTGGTTAATGCATGGTGTTTGGGGTGGAATAGCTGCCGGTGTTCTTTTTGTTATGCCGTCTCTTTTTATCCTTATTGCTTTAACCTGGATTTATCTTTGCTTTGAACATCCCTTTTCCTTATATCGTTTTAATGGCAGGAGTGATTGGTTATATCGGTTCACATTTTGCTCCTGATAAATTTAAAGCTGGCGGTGGTCACGGTAGTTCAAAAGAATCTTATGGCCCGGCAATAATTGATGATGATACCCCGGCACCAGAGCATACAAAATTTAAATGGAGTCGATTTATTGTTTTCATTTTAGTCGGCTTATTCATTGGCGCTGCAGTAATGACTGCACTCACTATGGCCTATGGCTGGCAAGGTACTCTCACGCAGATGAGCTGGTTCTTTACCAAAGCTGCATTAGTTACCTTTGGTGGAGCCTATGCTGTTTTACCTTATGTTTATCAGGGTGGTGTTGAACAATATGCGTGGTTAACAGGCACGCAAATGATTGATGGACTTGCTTTAGGTGAAACAACACCCGGCCCTCTGATCATGGTTGTCGCTTTTGTTGGTTTTGTTGGCGGCTGGAGCAAAGAATTGTTTGGACCTGATGCGCTTTTAATGGCGGGTGCAGCCGGTGCAAGTATTGCAACCTTATATACTTTTTTACCCTCTTTTCTTTTTATCTTACTCGGTGGTCCCGCTGTTGAAGCAACACGTGGAGATATGAAATTTACTGCACCCTTAACCGGAATTACTGCCGCAGTTGTTGGCGTGATCCTTAACCTCGCCACTTTCTTTGCTTACCATGTGCTCTGGCCGCAAGGTTTTGACAATCACTTTGAATGGGTTTCTGCTGTGATTGGTGCAGCTGCATTTATCGCTTTATTTAAATATAAAACAGGAATCGTTCAAGTCATTGGGGCGTGTGCTGTAGTTGGATTAACATACTCTTTATTACTAAGTTAAGAGTGCCCGCGAAAATATTATTATATAAGATACATGAATTAGATTTTCTTTAACAGAATATCCGCAACTCGGAATGAATTTGCATAAATAGTCCAGGTATACGGCACACTGCCTCCGCTTGGCATAAAGCTTCCATCTGTTACATAAAGATTATCAACATCATGAACTTTACAGTCTGCATCTAATACCGATGTTTTAATATCAGTACCAAAGCGGCAACCGCCAGCAACAAGATTAGCAGGGGGTGAACCACTCACACTGTAACGAATATTATCTGCATCCATTTTCTTTAAAACTTTAACTGCTTTTTGACTTAAGTATTCCCCTACCTTTAAATCATGCTCATGATAACCAATACGAATTTTAGCAACGGCAGAACCCCATTTGTCTTTAACTTTGCTGTCTAAACTGACAAAACAATTATCCGTCGGTAACCAGTCATTAAAAACCTCAAAACGTAAATCCTGACTTGTATTAAAGGTAGCTTTTAACTGGCGCTTAAGTGCTTTACCCCAGACAAGCTTGTCATTGTCATCCCACTTAACTGACATCGCTTTACTAATTGCATTTGGATGGCGCAATAAGAAATCGATGGTTCCACCTTTAACTAATCCACCCATTTTTTTATCTTTTATAAAATACCAGTCCTGTAAGCCTCGATTAACAAAAGGGCCCCGCATTTTTAATTGTTCTGCAACCAGTTTATCCAGCTTGTTATAGGTAAATTCACCTGTACCTGAGCCACCAGCTGAAAATAACAAGTTTTTACCTAGCTGATCATGATTATTTCCTAAACCATTTGGATGCTTAGGTCCTGTAGATGCTAATAACAAACGGCTGGTTTCAATTGCCTGGCAAGCAACAACATATATTTTTGCACTGATTGTTTTTTTTATATTATTTTCATCAAAATATTTTACTGCAACGATATTGCCTTTATTGTTACTCTCAAGTTTATAAACTTTTGCATTCGCTATAATTTTACAATTACCCGTTTTTATTGCCCGATTCAATAATGCTGCACGTGAACTCCCTTTTGCCCCACTTGAGCAACCATAACTGCCACAATAGCCGGAGTATTCACAACCGTTACGCCCCATATCAGCTTGCGATAAAATGGCACGTGGTGTTTTTAATGATGTGAACCCTAATTGTTTACAGGCTTTATCAATATGTTTAACAATGGGATGCTCTGTCGTTGCCGGGTAGGGGAATTTTTTAGTCGATCGGGGTTCCTGGTACTTATGTTGCTCTACCTGACCCGAAATGCCTATCTCTGTTTCTGCTTTGGTGTAATAAGGTTCAAGGTCTTCATAACTAATTGGCCAGTCAGCAATATTAGCGCCCTTGATTGGACCAAATTCTGATAACAAACGAAAATCTTCAGGTTTAAGACGATAAAAAAAACCACTCATAAAATTGGATGAACCACCAACAACATTACCATTCCAGAAATCCCAGCCTGATTCTTCCGTAGACTCACCTTGCCAGCTTCCATCCTGATACTGCTCTTCAATAACATGTTTTTCATTTTTTAATTGCGGGGTATAAACGCTACGAACACAACATGCTAACTCATCTTTATAAAAATCTTTTTCTGTTAACCAGGGCCCCTTCTCTAAAATCAGTACTGACTTACCTGCTTTTGCCAGCTCTAATGCAACAGGGCCGCCACCTGCGCCACTACCAATTATGCAAACATCATAATTCTTACTCATGCCTTGATAGTCCTTTTTCTAACTTTACCCAATTTATAATATTTTTTATTTTCAGGTGGTGTTGGAAAACCAGGTTGATGTTGCAACCATTTCCAGCCGATACCATTTGGATTCCCGCCATAAACAGGATCTGTTAATAAGGCTTCAAGCAAATAGGTTAAAATCACAGATAACCAGCGCGCTCCTGCATTGCTGCCTTCTATACGCCTTAATATTTTTTCTCTGGAATCAAAATCAAGCTGAATGAACTTTTTTGAATATTGTTTTTTTGCAAGGTCGTTTAACCAGTCAACTCCATTTTTGATTAGCTTACGATCATCCTCTTCAAAATCCGGTGTATCCATCATTCCCTGAAGATATTCCAATGCATGAATATCTTTAGCGCCTGGCGAATCGACACCAGCTGGAAATAAATGCTCCTGAACTTCGATGATGGTTAACCAGGGATCTTTATTAATTACGGAAGGTGTTATTCGTTTATGATCTCCGGCTAAACCTGATAGAGGATATGCAGCCACCGCTGTTGCTAAAATACGCATGAACTCACGTCGATTTAACAAAGGTTTGTTAGCCATTCAAACTCTTCTTTTTAATTGCCCAACGTTTAAAAAAGGCTTTAAATCGTTTAACTGAATATTTGTGGTTGACCTGAAGTTGTGCAGTATCTTTTGATACAAGAAGTTTTCCGTTGCTTTGGGTTACATACATGTGTGGGTAACCCAATGGTTGTGGAAAAACTTTCAGAAAATCAATATTTTCATTTTCATCACTGACATTCACTTTAAGAAAAACAAATGTCTGATGTAATTGTTTTTTAACGTCAGGATTTTTATTTAAAAATCGATCAAGTAAATGGCACCATTTACACCAGTCACCACCTACTTCAATCAGTATCCTTCGGTTTGTTTCTTTGGCTAACCTGATCGCATCACGTCCATCCTGAAAGGCATCACGCTTTGGGTCATAGTGAACACTGTAATCAGGGAGTTGTGTTGATACGACGAGTTGCTCTGAAATCGCTATTTGAATTGAAATAAAGAAAAGCAATAATACTAAAACTGATTTTTTCATATTAGTCGACAAGCTCTTTAATATACGAAATCACACGATTAAGAAATTTTTCCCCGACCCCAGGGAACAGCCTAAGGGGAAAGAACATAACATTAAAAATATCTTTAGCGTTTAGCTATTTCCCGAATTTTTTTAGTAGATGCCATTATTGCATTATCCAGTTCATCACTATAATAATGTGCGTTGGTGATACCAATAATTGGAGGCACTATTTTTTTGCCTCGTGAATCAACAAGAATGAGTGTTGGCACCATTGAAACATTGTAGTTATCACCGAAATCTTCAGCATCATGTTTTTTTCCATTAAAATCACGAACAACACTTGTACCATCTATTCTTATTTTACGAATGATGACCTTGTTATCATATTCTGAATTACGTAGTAGAGGCTTCAGATAATCTTCTTCAACTTCAATACAAAAAGGACAATGCTTCATAGAAAAAAACATTAAAACAGGAATTTGTTTTTTACTTGCCTCTTCTCCATCCACATCTAAATCTGAACCATTTTTTAATGTCACACGAGGCAGGGAATCTTTTGTTTGAGTGGATAACTCCTGACCGGGTAGCTCTTTGGCTGAGCTATCAATAATCCAGAGTAGAGATAAACCGACGGTAAGCAGCAATATAGCTGACTTAAACTTTTTTGATATAGATACAAACATTAAAAATCTTCTCCAATATGCTGAAGTGGCAAGTAAACATTTCGTGTATTATAAGTGTTTTACAATATTGACTTTAATTAGTTCGATAAATATTATTTATACCCATATAAACACGAGAATCATTCATGCCTGAAGAAATCCTGCGAATTGCAACACGTAAAAGCCCGCTTGCATTATGGCAAGCTCACTATGTCAGCGACCAGCTTAAACACCACCACCCCGAGCTAAAAATTGAGCTGATTACGATGACCACGCAGGGTGACAAAATCCTCGATACTCCGCTGGCCAAAGTCGGTGGTAAAGGCCTGTTTGTTAAAGAGCTCGAGACAGGCATGTTAGAAGGCCGCGCAGATATTGCTGTCCATTCTATGAAAGATGTGCCCGTTGAGTTTCCTTCAGGGCTGCATCTCGCTGTCATTTGTGAACGTGAAGATCCTCGTGATGCTTTTGTCTCTAATAACTTCAAAACGCTCGATGACTTGCCACAAGGTGCACGTTTGGGTACTTCCAGTTTACGCCGCCAGTCACAGATTGCTTCAATTCGTTCTGATCTTAAAATTATGGATCTACGCGGTAATGTAAATACGCGTTTGAAGAAACTTGATGATGGTGAGTATGATGCGATTATCCTCGCTGCAGCCGGGTTAAAACGCCTGGAATTTGAAGACCGTATTACCCAGTTTATTGCTACAGATGTCAGCCTTCCCGCGATTGGACAGGGTGCAGTAGGAATTGAATGCCGCAGCGATGATGCACGAGTTAATAACCTGATTGCCCCCTTAAACCACAATAAAACCCGGATTCGTGTACTGGCAGAACGTGCCATGAATCAACGTTTGCAGGGTGGTTGTCAGGTACCCATAGCAGGTTATGCAGAATTTGATCGTGGTATTATTTTATTACGTGGCCTGGTAGGTCAGGTTGACGGTAAAAAAATTATTCGTGGTGAAATTGCCGGCCCACCTGAAAATGCTGAAGAACTGGGGATGGTTTTAGCCGAAGAACTACTCTCACGCGGTGCAGATAAAATTTTGAACGAGCTTTATGCCAAATCATAAATGACCAAGAGGAAAATAAAACAGCGCATCATGATCACCCGTCCGGAACATCAGTCCGGTACACTAGCCCGGGGTATAAAAACAGCGGGTGGTGAGGCTTTTTTATTTCCAACCTTAGAAATTATTCCTGCTGAACTCTCAGATAAGAATAAAGAAAAAATTCAACAAATTAACCAGTACGACATTATTATATTCATTAGCCCAAATGCAGTAGAACATGGACTTAATCAAATTCAGGCTATAACAAATTTATCAGAAAATGTCCTTCTTGCTACCATTGGTCAGGGCAGTGCAAAAGCCGTAAATGCCAGACTTGCAAGACAGCCTGATATTTTCCCTGAAAAAGATTTTAATAGTGAAGGGCTACTGGCGACAGACGCTATGCAAAATGTCGCCAATAAACGCATTTTAATCATCCGCGGTAATGCTGGTCGCGAGTATCTAAAACAAACATTGCTACAACGCGGTGCAGATGTTGAATATCTTAATGTCTATCAACGAATTAAACCCACAACCAATACCTCAGATTTAGAACAACATTTGCAGAATAATCAGATAGCCGCTATTGTCATTACTAGTGTGACAAATTTAAAAAATTTACTTGAACTGACACCTGATAAAGTCACATCGCACCTGTTACAGGTACCTTTAGTATTGATTAATAAACGTCTAGTTGATATTGCCAGAGAAACCGGATTTAACAGTACATTATTAGTCGCAACAGAAGCCAGCGATGACGCACTTATTGAAACATTAAAAAACAATTATTTATTGTAACGGAAATAACATGACAGACGCTGATAAACAATCTGCTGAAAATAAAACTTCGCAAACAACAAAAACCGGGCATAAAGATGTCACAAAAAAAAATATTGAGAAAACAACAGCAGGTAAAAACACGATTAAACCCGCAGCATCCAATGCAATTGTTTTCATATTAATATTTTTTGTTTCTATTGCCACCCTTGGTGGCCTTTACCTGCTATGGGAAAACCAGCAACAAATTTCAATTAAACAACACCTATCCAGTCAAAGAATCGATCAACAAATATCTACATTAAAACAGCAACAATCAGAAATCACAGCACAAAATGAAGAACAAATTAATAACATTCATTCTTCTCAGGAAAATTTACGCCACAATCTGACAAATCTTATTCGCAATAATCAACATTTGCGTAACGACTGGTTAATGGCTGAAGCTGAATATCTTATCCAGTTAGCAAACCACCGTTTATTACTTGAAAAAGATGTAGCAACCGCGTTAGTTGCTTTAAAAGCAGCTGATACCCGCCTGGCGGAGGTGGCCGATCCTGCTTTATTGAATGTTCGAAAAATTCTGGCAAATGATATACAAACATTAAATAATATTCCAACTATCGATTTAGCTGGACTATCCGTTACCCTGAGTGCACTAAGTAATAATATTCCTAACTTACCCTTACGTACACCCGATCCTAAAACACATAAAATTAACCAGGCTGAAAAAACACCTGCTTCATCGGATATTAAAAACATTCAGGAACTTCCTGCCGCTATCTGGAAAGATATTAAAAGTCTTATTATTATTCGCAATCATCAAAAACCACTACAACCTCTACTTGCACCAAACCAGCATTTTTTCCTGGTACAAAATCTTGCTTTGTTATTAGAGCAATCACGGCTGGCATTATTAAATGGTCATAATGAAATTTATCATGAGCGCTTAGCTACCACTGAAAAATGGATTAAGCTATATTTTGATACTGAACATAATGTCACACGTAACATGCTAGCCAGTATTGCTGAACTACAAAAGTTTGATATTGATCCCCCTTTACCTGATATTTCTTCAACCTTTTCTGCGATTAAAAAATACCGTACCCAGGGCCAGCGACCTGAAGCACCTGTTGCAAAGGTTAAAGAAAAATCATGAGATATTTATTTAGTTTCTTTGCCATTATATTTATTGCGGTAAGTGCAGGATTACTTGCGCATGAAGATTCGGGTTATGTCTTATTTGGTCGAGGCTACAATACCCTGGAAATGAGTTTATCACTATTTTTAGTTTTACTTTTTCTCAGTTATATTTTTGGTTATGTATTAGTACGATTTATTTTACGTACCTGGACCATGCCTGAACAACTTAAGCAATGGCGCTTTTCACAACAAGCCGCAAAAGCCCGTAAAACATCTTTACAAGGACTAATAAATTTATCGCAAGGGCAGTGGAAAAAAGCTGAACGCTTATTAACTCGTGCAGTTAAAAATAGTGATATGCCATTCTTAAATTATCTTTCAGCAGCTAAAGCCGCACAAAAACAAAACGCGCCTGAACGCCGCGATCACTATCTGGCACTCGCACATAAAAGCATGCCCGCTGCAGACTTTTCAGTAAAGCTAACACAAGCTGAATTACAATTTGCACATGGTCAGAACGAACAAGCTTTAGCTACCCTGGTTCACTTGCATAGCTTATCACCTAAACATCCTCACATAATGGTGCTGCTATGTAAGTTATACCAACAATTAAAAAGCTGGGACGACCTCAGAAAATTATTACCGCAACTGCATAAACACAAAGTTCTGTCTGAAAAGGAATTACTTAAAATTGAAAAAGAGACTTATGTTGAGCTTATTCAAATAGTAAATGCGAACCCGGTTAGAGATAATCAAACCAGTAAAAATAATGATGCTGAGAAACTACATCAGTTATGGAAAAAAATCTCACGTGAACTAAAAAAAGATGCCTATTTAGTTGAAATTTACTGTAATAAGCTTATTCAACTTAATGAAAATGATGAAGCCGAACTTATTCTTAGAAATGCTCTACGCAAAGAATGGCAACCTAATCTTGTAAAACAATATGGCATGGTAAAATCATCTCAACTTGAAAAACAATTAACGTTTGCTGAATCATTATCAAAAGATCATGATAACCACCCGTTATTATTACTCACATTAGGCCGGTTGTGTATGTATAACGACTTATGGGGTAAAGCACGCGCTTATCTTGAAGCAAGCATCGGTAATAAAGAACTACCGGAAACCTATAAAGAATTAGGTTTGTTAATGGAATATCTTAATGAGCCAAATCTAGCTGCTGAATATTTCAAAAAAGGGTTGTTTCTTAATTAACATCAGCTTCATATAATAAAAGAATGTCAACAGGTAGCCCGGATGAAATGTAATGTAATCCGGGGAAACAAATTTAAACTCTCACTCTCCCTGATTTCGCTTCAACCAGACTACATTGCTCTCTTTTTACAAAATTTCCTGTTATAAGTGACCAGGAGAACGCGGGGACAACGTACATTTCTTATACGCGGCTCAAGTTAATTTAATTTACTTTGCAAGGTAAAGAAATTTTAAACGTCGTGCCCTTATCCGCATCAGTCACAAATGTAACATGACCATTGTGAGCATCCATTATGTGCTTAACAATTGCCAGGCCTAAACCTGTTCCACCAACCTTGCGGGTTAACTTTGATTTTGACTGGGCAAATTTATTAAATACCAAAGCCTGAAAATCTTTTTCTATTCCCGGGCCGTTATCAGAAATACTAATTATTATCCTGGAATCCTGTTTCTCAACTGTAACTAAAACTGTTTCATGCTCGGGTGAATATTTAATAGCGTTTGATAAAAGATTTGTTATTGCCTGCTTAATCCGACGAGCATCTGCTTTAATATAAATAACATCTTCATCATTAATCATCTCCAGTTTCACATTATGCATTAATGCATGTTGTATATTTATTTCAAGCGTATCTTTTATCAGGGAGATGATTTCTATTTCCGAAAAATGAAATGACATTTCGCCGGCTTCCATTTTTTGTACATCCAGTATGTCATCAACTATTTCCCGCATAATTAAAGCATTATCGAATGCTCTGCTGGCTAAATGTTTACACTTTTCAGGTTCTTTTTCACAAAATGTTGATTCAGTATACATTTCCAAAAAGCCAAATATTGAAGTTAAAGGAGAACGAAGATCATGATTAAATAAAGAAAACATTTCTTCCTTTGTTTTCTCCGCACTAATCCTTCTTTTTTCAGCACGCAGCAATAAAACAATCATTAAAATACTTCCCATAATAAACAGGACATGAATAATGAAACTGAAATCTATAATGTTTTGACGATATTCTGAAAACAGTGTGGCTTCATGGAAATCTACCAGGTTCCAGACTGAATTTTCAACTGGTGTTGAAAATAACTTTCGCTGTTGTTCTTCTGCGGTCAGTCGAAAATCATCACGATTGAGATTTTTCCTTGTTCCTTTTTCAGTAATCTCAATGAGGTTTTTTATATTCTTGTTAATCAACATTAATTCATGTTGTGGGGTACTTGATAACTCTAATAGTCGAAATAAAAAATCAGGTACAAAGCTAACAAATAAAAGACCACCATTTGTATCATTTTTTTTATTACTACCCGCATAACTCCAGGGTACAATAATATCTATATGGTACGCATGATCATTAGGATGAATACGAATAGGCTGTGCTATTCCCTGAGCATTAAGTTTTAAATCTTTAAGACAAAGCTCACCAATATATTCACCAAAATCATCCGTATGTGGAATACCTTCTCGATTGGCAATAGAAACTGCAAAGTAACCAGGGAATGACTCAGCTACCTTTTTTTCCAGTTGGATTTTTAAAACTTCGTTATAGGGTGATAAAGCAAGACGGTGAATTAGTTCTGCTTCATTCCTGGCAAAGATGCCAAGAAGACGTTGCTGATTTTTAATACGTTTACTTATTTCACTTGCGACAATTGTCGTAGTTGATTGTGCAATCTGATGATGAGCATGCTCAAATTCACCAATACGTTCAAAAGCATTCCAGACTACAAATATGCAAACAATAACAGGAACTAATACAATGTAACCAATTGACCAGCGTGTTGAAGAAAGCAATTCATTCATTTTAATATGCATCAATTACATATTAGACTAGTTCTTAATTCATTTATAGCCTTTCAAAAAAGCTATATATCTGACTAAAACAGGATGTTAATCCTTCTGATATTCAAACGCATCAGAAAAATAATGCTCTAAATTCAGGCCATTTTTTACAAACTCATCTCTACCCGCATAAACCATCACGGGTGGACCTGAACCATAAATTTCATACTGACTTAAATCCGAATAGTCGTCCATGATCGCGTTATGAACGTAACCGGTACGACCCGTCCAGTTATCATCTTTAGTTGGCTCAGATAATACAGGTGTATATCGAATAAGTGGATTTTGTTTTGTCCATGATTGTGCCAGCTCATCCATATATAAATCTTCTTTCGTACGCACACCCCAATACAAATGAATCGGGCGTTGCATCCCCGTTTTTAGCGCATGCTCGATCATCCCTTTTACTGGAGCAAACCCGGTTCCACCGGCCATTAATATAATGGGACGTTCAGAATCTTCTCGCATATAGAAGTTACCAAAAGGTCCTTCAATCCTTAACATGTCTTTTTCTTTCATTTCATCAAACACTTCACCCGTAAATTGTCCATCCGGGATGTGTCTTATATGCAACTCGATAAATTCATCATCATGAGGTGCATTTGCCAAAGAAAAACTGCGATGCTTGCCATTTTTAAGTAAAAAATTAATATACTGTCCGGCAAAAAATTGTAGCCGTTCTGTTTTTGGTAAAAGAAGTTTAATTAAAATTACATCATGATTCAGTTGTACTTTTTTATGTACTCGACAAGGTAAAATTTTCACCTGAATTTCATCTGTTGCCAAAACTTCTTTTGATTGAATGACCAGATCACTTGTTGCTACAGCTTGACAAAAAAGTGCATAACCTTTGTTATAATCATCTTCTGACAAACCATCGGGTAAACCATCAGGATAAGAAACCGTACCTTCAAGTAGTTGTCCCTTGCAGGCCCCACAGCCACCGCCTCGGCAACCATAAGGTAATGCGATACTTTGACGAAGTGCAGCATCCAGGACGGATTCTCCTTCTTCAACCTGAAAAATATGATCGGTAGACTCGATATGAACGGAATAACTCATTAAAATACTCAACTTATTTTATAACGCGGAATTATCCCCTAATGGCTGACAAAGATAAACCTTTTAAAAATATCGTTATCGTAGGATGTGGCGATATAGGACAACGTGTCGCTAAAATCTGGCAAAAGTCAGGAAAAGCTGTATATGGCATCGTTCGTAGTGAAACAGCGATATATAAGCTTAAACAACTACAAATCCACCCTTATCAGGCAGATTTAGATAAGTTAGATGATCTTAATAATCTACCCATTAAAAACTCACTACTTTATTATTTTGCCCCACCCCCCACTAAAGGTGTGGACGATACACGTATGGCTCATTTTCTGAATAACCTCGATAAAAACAACCTGCCTGCTCATCTGATTTACATCAGCACTTCCGGTATATATGGTGATCAGCAAGGCCATCTCATCGATGAACAAACCCCAGCTAATCCGCAGGTAGATCGCGCTAAACGTCGTTATCATGCTGAACAACTATTAGAACAATGGAGTAAACAAACCTCGGTAACCATCACCATTTTACGGGTAGCTGGGATTTATGGACCAGGCCGCCTGCCTTTGCAACGGTTAAAAGATCAAATTCCTATGTTGTTTGAAAATCTGGCACCACAAACTAATCGTATTCATGCTGATGATTTAGCTCAAATTTGTGTCGCAGCAGCAACAAAAAAAGCTGCTGGAGAAATTTATAATGTATGCGATGGTACAAACAGTAACATGACTGAATATTTTAATACCATTGCTGATTTTTGTGGCCTGGCTCGCCCACCACTGGTTGACTGGCAAGAAGCCGAAAATACCATAAGCAAAGGTATGCTTTCATATTTAAAAGAATCTCGAAGAATGGATAACTCAAAAATGATAAATGAACTAGCTGTGCAGCTTAAATACCCAACCTTAAAAGACGGGCTTAAAAGTTGTTTGTAGGTCACCTCATAGTGCCCCACACCAAAATAATTTAGAGGGTATTCAAGCCGACGCGGCGATCATATTTTTATATTCAACTATTAGACTAATACAAATATATTCACATCACAAAATATGTATCTACGATAAAATTAAAACGTTTGCAGAATACCGCGTCGGCTTGAAAGCCGACCTACAAAAACGCCAAGTGATTTTTATTTTATTTCGGCGGGTAATTTTTCAATATTTCTGCAACAAGATCTCTTACCATTCTGCTATAGGTTTCTGGCGTTGCACCTTCATATAAAGAATAACCTAAGGAACCTCGCCATATCAGTTTATTAGTTTTTGTAGAAACCACATCAATAGTTAAAATAAGTATATCGATACTGCTTGTTTCACCAACAGGAACATTAAACCCAAAACCAGCCGCTGAATAACGACTGGATGTACCAAAACCAATGGAAACCACACCTGTATCCTGTGTTTCAACTTCCTGTCTGGTGTCCAGGTAATACTTTATTTCTAACTCGGCTTTACCTTTTAATTTTTCAAAACCTTTGTTTGTTAATGTTCTTTCAAGCTCATTTACTACTCTTTGTTGCATAAATGGACTATCGATTCTTGTATCAGGTGAAACTCTTACAGGTTTTTTATCAATACTATATGTTGTATATGAGGTGAAATTAACATTTTTATCGTAATCAACATTTACAACTGAAGCGCAGGCCGACAGCATTAAAGATATAAATATAATAATAAAAATACGCATAATTTATACTCCTTTTAGTGCGGCTAATATTATTATAGTTTATATTTCAGGAAGCACGACTACGTTTGCTTCTTAACCATTTAATTAAAGGGTCCCATTGCTCAAGATCCTGCCAGACTTTTGAGGGAGGCATTTCAAAAACACCAACACCTTTGTCTTCTGCATGAATATAATTTTGCGTATCACGTAAAGTGGTAATAAAAGGAATTTTTAAACTTTTAAGAAATGCATACAAGGCATGGTAACTTAATGTGTTTTCACGAACACGATTTGCTATTACCGCAACTTTTGTTTCTTTTCGTGAAACACGCGCACTTGTTAATAACTCTTTGATAAAATTTGCAGCAGCACGAATATCGATTGGGGAAGGTAATACAGGAATAATGATTGTTTCAACGCGTTTAACTAAACCTGCAAGTTCACGGCCTTCAACCCGGGCAGGAACATCCATTATAACAATTTCAGTATCTTTGGAAAAACGCACCGCTTCTTTTGTTGCATTTATCCCTGTTATTTCAGGCAATTTTCGTGAACGGGCTTTTAACCAGTCTAAACTTGAACCTTGGGGATCAAAATCAACCAGGGTGACTTTTTTCTGTTCATATGAAGCATAATAACTGGCAAGATTCGTTGCGATAGTACTTTTACCGCAGCCCCCTTTAGAATTTAATATCATGATCTTGCGCATATTCTATGCCTTATATAAAAATCAAAAGCATCTCACCGCAAAGGCGCAGAGAACGCAAAGAAAAACAACATCACTCACTAAGTTTAATTCAATACCCGATGTAATTTTAATATTAATTTATTTTTCTCTTTCTCAGCGTTCTCTGCGCCTTTGCGGTGAAATATTTAAATATCAATTCCTAACTCATCCCACATTGCATCAACACGTTTTTTAACTTCATCGTCCATCATAATGGGTTCACCCCATTCACGATCAGTTTCGCCTTCCCATTTATTGGTAGCATCCATTCCCATCTTGCTACCTAAACCTGAGACGGGTGAAGCAAAATCAAGATAATCAATCGGTGTATTTTCAATTATGGTGGTGTCACGTGCGGGATCCATTCGTGTAGTCATTGCCCAAATCACATCATTCCAGTCACGTACATTGATATCGTCATCAGTGACAATGACAAACTTGGTATACATGAATTGGCGTAAGAATGACCAAACCCCTAACATGATACGTTTTGCATGACCGGGATATTGTTTTTTCATACTTACCACTGCCATACGGTATGAGCAGCCTTCAGGTGGTAAATAAAAATCAACAATTTCAGGAAACTGTTTCTTAAGAATAGGGATAAATACTTCATTTAAAGCTAAACCTAAGATTGCAGGTTCATCTGGTGGACGTCCGGTATAAGTAGAATGATAAATGGGATCTTTACGATGCGTTATACGCTCAATGGTAAATACCGGGAAACTTTCAACTTCATTATAGTAACCGGTATGATCACCGAATGGACCTTCATCGGCTTCATCACCGGGCATCAAATAACCTTCAAGCACGTATTCTGCTGATGCAGGAACCTGTAAATCAGAGCCTATACATTTTACTACTTCAGTTTTATCACCACGTAACAAACCAGCAAAACCATATTCAGACAAGCTATCCGGTACTGGTGTAACTGCAGCTAAAATTGTTGCAGGATCAGCACCTAATGCAACGGCAACGTGAAATGGTTCTCCCGGATGTTTTTCCTGCCAGTCTTTGTAATCTAAAGCACCACCACGATGTGCAAGCCAGCGCATAATGACTTTATTTTTAGCAATCACTTGTTGACGATATATACCCAGATTTTGACGTTCTTTATTTGGTCCCCTGGTAACAACAAGAGCCCATGTAATTAACGGCGCTGCATCTCCCGGCCAACAGGTTTGAATAGGCAATTTCGATAAGTCTACCGCATCACCTTCTAACACAACTTTTTGACACGCCGCTTTTCCCACAACTTTAGGAGCCATGTTCAAAACTTGTTTAAACACAGGAAGCTTATCCCACGCATCCTTTAAACCTTTAGGAGGTTCAGGCTCTTTTAAAAATGCCAGCAACTCACCCACTTCACGCAAAGCTTCAACCGACTCCTCTCCCATGCCCATGGCAACACGTTCAGGCGTACCAAACAAATTAGCTAATACCGGGGTATCAAAACCTTTCGGATTTTCAAAAAGAATAGCCGGGCCTGCAGCACGTAAAGTACGATCACAAATCTCGGTCATTTCAAGATTAGGATCAACCTCATAACTCACGCGAACAAGTTCACCTTTCGCTTCAAGCTGCTGAATAAAATCACGTAAGTCTTTATATTTCATAACTACCTATCAAAAAAATAAAAAAACATTTCATTGCAGAGATATAAAAATAATTTTTTTTATTTTACTTTGCGTCCTTTGCGCCTCTGCGGTGAAAATCACTAAATCCTGAAACCACCATGGCGGCGACGGAATCGATAATCCATAATAAAGTAACCGGCAATAATGCCGAGCAGTAAAATAATAGCCAATAAACTCCAGTACCATGCAGGGAATTTTGGACGAATACTTGCAAGCTCTTCTGCTGTTGGAATACGCTCACCATTTAAATGAGCTAACGCAACATCAATTCGTTTTTGCATTACATCATTTTTATCTTTAACTTCTTTAAGCTCACTGAAAATTTGTTTTTGATCCATATCAACTTTTGGCTCTGGTTGTTTTTCCAGTTCAACAATTTTCAGTTTTAAAGTTTCAACTTCCTGTAATGATGCAGCTAATTTATTTTCCATTTCCGGATCAACAACAACTGCACCACCTTTTCGTTTTTTTAACTCCCGAATAGTTGTCGTCGCATTCGAAACCTGATCGCGTCTAATTTGAAGTTCACGATCTTTTTTTGCATAATCAACCTTTAACTTATCCAGTTCCTGTGTTGTTTGTTCATACTGGTGTGCCAATACATCATATTTTCGTGTGGCCGGTGTTTCTTTCATCACAAAACCGGTACTCACCCAACCCTCAGTACCATCTTCAAGTTTGATTTCAATAAAACCTTCTGCAGTATCAAGCACTTCTAATTCTGTCCCACTGGGCACCGATTTAATCAATGTGCTGCTTTCATCAGCCTCAATGTGAATACCCAATAAAATACGATCAGTAACATAACGCTTTTCAGCCAGTAGCTGAGTTGTTAGTGATAAAAACAAGATTATAAAAATTATAATTTTTTTCATTTATTTTCCATTTTTTGTAAATGCAAATTTATGCAATACCACTATGACGTAATAAAGCATCAATTTCGGGTTCCCGACCACGGAATTTTTTAAATAACTCCATCGGTTCTTTTGTGCCACCTTGCTCAAGTACACATTCTAAAAAGGCATTACCCGTTTCTGAATCAAAAATACCTTTTTCTTCAAACAGGGAAAAAGCATCGGCTGATAAAACTTCGGCCCATTTATAACTATAATAACCTGCCGCATAACCCCCGGCAAAAATATGCGAGAAACCGTGTTGAAAGCGGTTATAAGAAGGTGGTGTTATTACCGCAACTTCACTTCGTACTTCATCCAGTATTTTCTGAATGCGATCAGGTGATTTATCTTCAGCTTGATATTCATAATACATTCTGAAATCAAACAATGAAAACTCAATCTGACGAACCATTTGCATGCCGGCCTGAAAATTCTTTGCAGCATACATTTTATTAAAGAGCTCTTCTGGAATTGGTTCACCTGTTTGATAATGTGCAGCAATCAAGTCAAGAGCTTCACGTTCCCAACACCAGTTTTCCATAAACTGGCTTGGTAATTCCACCGCATCCCAGGCAACACCATTAATCCCGGAGACGCCGATATACTCAACCTGGGTCAGCATGTGGTGTAAACCATGACCAAACTCATGAAAGAGTGTTGTTACCTCATCATGAGTAAATAACGCAGGATCATCACCAAGGGGTTGAGTTAAGTTACAGGTTAAATAAGCAACCGGGATTTGTAATGAACCATCAGCATTACGCTTTCGACCCATACAATCATCCATCCATGCCCCACCACGTTTTTTGTCTCGGGAATATAAATCAAGATAGAACTGCCCACGCAGTTCCTCTTTCTCATCTCGAATTTCATAAAAGTGCACATCGTCATGCCACGTTTCAACACCGTCTACTTCATTAATTGAAATTCCATATAAACGTTTAACCACGGCAAACATCCCGGGGATAACTTTTGTTTCAGGAAAATAAGGTTTTAAATCTTCCTGACTAAAATCAAAAGTATGTTGACGTAATTTTTCACCGTAATAGGGCACATCCCATGCGGATAAATCTGCAACGCCATGTTCCTGTTTTGCAAAACCAGTCAGCTCGGATAATTCCTGTTTTGCCATAGGCTTCGAACGTTTTGCAAGGTCATGTAAAAAACCTAAAACCTGATCAGGTGTTTCAGCCATTTTTGTGGCTAATGAACGTTCAGCATAATTATTAAATCCTAATAGCTGCGCAACTTCATGACGCAAGGCAAGAATATCTTCCATGATTTTGCTGTTATCCCACTGACCTGCATTTGGCCCTTGATCTGAAGCACGCGTAGAATACGCCTGATACATTTCTTCACGTAAGGCACGATCATCGGCGTAACTGATAACAGCATAATAAGAAGGAAAATTAAGTGTAAACAACCAACCCTCCAGCTCTTTTGCTTCGGCAGCTTGTTTTGCCATTGCCAGAGCCGAGTCAGGTAAACCCGCTAATAAATCTTTATCGGTAATATGTTTAGACCATGCCTGAGTTGCATCTAAAACATTTTCTTCATACTTGCTGGTTAGTTTAGAAAGTTGTTGTCGAATTTCACGAAAACGTTTTTTCTTTTCTATCGGTAAGTCGATGCCTGATAAATGAAAATCACGTAAAGCATTATTGATGATCTTCTTTTGCGCCAGGTCTAATTTTGAAAATTCAGGTGAATCTTTTATTGCCTGATAGGCTTCATATAACTCAACATTTTGTCCCAGCTCGGTGCTGTATTCACTCAACAAAGGCAAACAATTATTGTAAGCATCACGCAAGGCATCGGAATTCACCACAGAATTCATATGACTCACCGGTGACCACATGCGGCCGAGACGATCATCCATGTCTTCTAATGGCTGAATTAAATTACCCCAGCTGTAATGTTCATTCTCTTTCAACAAGATTTGAATTTGTTCACGATTAGACTTAATGAGTGCTTCGAGTGCGGGCTCAACATGCTCTGGTTTAATCTGCTGAAAAGGGGGTAAACCGGTCATTGCCAATAGGGGGTTTTCTGTGCTCATTTAATACTTTTTCCTAATACGGTTCGCGTACAATACTTCTTTAATTTAAAATTAATTTCCCCCTCCCTCAGGGAGGGGGTTTAGGGGGAGGGGATTTATTAAATCACCCCTCCCTAACCCTCCCCTTGAAGGGGAGGGAATAAATCGCCAATATTCTGTGCGCTTAATTTACCATGCCAGACAACCAGACAACAGAAAGGAATAATTTAAATCGTGAGTAACCCCATCGGCACAGACACTCTCCACGAAGACAACATTTCGCACCCTTATGAGCTACTCACGCCAGATTGTATTCTTGATGCCCTGGAAGAAGTGGGATTTGCACCTACAGGTAGCCTGTTAGCGCTTAATAGTTATGAAAATCGTGTTTACCAGGTCAGCCTTGAAGATGGCACATTTGTTATTGCCAAATTTTATCGACCTGAACGGTGGTCAAATGCTGCTATTTTAGAAGAACATGCTTTTTCACAAGAATTAGCTCAACAAGAAATCCCCATAGTTGCGCCACTGGCCATCAATGGCAAAACGCTGTTTGAGTTTAAGCACTTCCGCTTTGCGGTATTTCCTCGTCAGGGTGGTCGCACTCCCGAACTTGAACAACCTGAAACATTAAAACAACTCGGGCGTTTTCTTGGGCGTTTGCATTCAGTCGGTTCAACTCGACCCTTTAGTGATCGTCCAAAGCTAACAGTACAAAACTTTGGATTTGATTCGTTAAAATTTTTATTGGATAACAACGTAGTTTCATTAGAAGTAAGGACTAACTATCAGCAAGCTGCTGAAGAAGCTTTACAACTTGTCGAGCAACGCTATGAAGCTATCTTGCCACGCAATATTCGTTTACATGGTGACTTTCATCCTGGCAATTTACTCTGGACGGATAACGGCCCGCATTTTGTCGATTTGGATGACTGCCGCATGGGCCCAGCCGTTCAGGATTTATGGATGTTACTCTCTGGCACTCAAGATGAAATGAGTAGTCAGTTCAGGCATATATTAGAAGGCTACGAAACCTTTTTTGAATTTGACCCTGCCGAACTTTCCCTGATTGAGGCTCTACGTACCTTACGTTTACTACATTACAGCGCATGGTTAGCACGACGCTGGCATGATCCCGCCTTTCCTTTGCATTTCCCCTGGTTTGATAGCCCGCGCTACTGGGAAGACCAGATGCTGACTCTGCGTGAGCAAATTGAACGTTTACAGGCACCGACACTTAAAATTTAACCCCCTCCACAATATCTTTGCAAAACTGAATATAAAAATAATCCATAAAAAGTCCCTGGTGCTTTTAGGTTAAGCCGCTCACCCATCCCAAAAGGCAATATGCATCTTGCATTAACACATTTTATTTATGTGCACATTGCATCATTTTAAAATTTATATTGATTTAGATCAGCAAAAGCTGTCTTTTTATTAATAAATATATTCAAATTACTGCTTATATATATCTAATTAATCGATGTATCTATAATAATCATATACTTAGAATTATTCTAAGAAAATTAGCATATAACCATCTAATTATTTAGGTGATTCATATGATCCAATGTTTTATGCATACTCAATCTCGTTCCAAAAAATAATAAAAATTAACAAGTCCCCACGTTCTTTATAAATAACAATTATGTCGGAGGAGTCACTATGAATAAAAGAATGAATCGAAGAAACTTTCTTAAATTCAGCAGTGCAGGGATCGCAAGCGCATTACTAGGAAGTACGGGCCTGCTTAGCTGGAGCCCGCGCGCACACGCAGCCACCATTAACCAAACATTCTATATCACCGAAGGGTTTATCGCACAGCCTGATGGTGTTGATGTTTATTTCAGAGGATTTAGCCCGGACACAAGCAGTCTAACTGTTCCAGGAGCACAAATGATTGTGCAGGAAGGTGACACTGTAAATATCACTATTGAAAATACCTTAGGCACAGACCACAGCTTTGTAATAGATGGCGTGGTCGATAGTGGTGTGATTCGTGGTGGTAACAGTAAAACCATTTCATTTACTGCCAACAAAGCAGGAACATATCTTTACTATGATAATCTGAATGCACCTTACAACCGTTTGGTCGGCCTGCATGGTGGACTCGCTGTTATGCCAAATGGCAGTAGTAATGAAGTGTATGACGGAAGTCCGACTTTCGTTCAACAATACTTCTGGTTATTCCATGATGTTGATCCTGTCTGGCATAGTGATATTCGCCGCGGCCGTACTCCAGGTTCGGCATATAGCCCACGCTATTTCACAATGAACGGCTTAAGTGGACGACCACCGGGGGCACCTGGTGCAATGGATCCAGGCATTGATAGTATGGCCGATCCCCGTTCTGCTCTACATGGCCATATTGGTGATCGTACATTGATGCGAGTACTCAATCCTGGTTTATGTCAACAATCTGTCCACTGTCATGGTAACCATGTTGAATGGTTAACCGATAATGGAAAAATTCTTCCTGAAGTTTGGGAAAAAGACTGCATATACCTTGAAGGCGATATGGGTAAATGTGATCTTATTTACCCCTTCGATCCCCCACCTGATGCATGGCCACCTGTGACTACCGGTGAATATCCAATGCATCTTCATACAGAAATGTCACAAACCGCAGGCGGTGGTCTGTATATGTTTGGCGCCATTACTGACATTTACTTTGAATAAGGGGAGTCAAACATGTTTAATATTTTTGAAAAACACACACCAATGATGGGCATGCACCGCGGTGGCGGCGGAGGAATGAGTGGCGGCACCTGTTACGTTTATCCAGACGCACCCGCAACTCCTGGTTTAGTAGATGCTGATGTAACTTATAATCTTGGTATTGATATGGACATTCCACTCACCATGGATGATGGTAATACTGTCAACATGTGGGGCTTTAGTGGCAGCGGTGGCGGCATGATGGGTGGCGGTGGTACTTTCCCTTCACCTGCAATGCGCATCACTGAAGGAACAATTGTTCATACCAATCTGAGTGTCGGCATGATGTGGATGCACACGGTTCATCACCACGGCATTGAACCGGAATTTCACAGTGACGGTGTTGGCCACCTGTCGTTTGATGTTGCTAACGGTACTTATACCTATCAATGGCGTCCAGCCTATGCAGGAACTTATTTTTATCACTGCCATACCAACACGGTCTTGCATGCAGAAATGGGCATGTATGGCGCACTCATTGTTGATCCACCTGAAGGTGCTGGTACCCTGCACTCAGGCGGCCCAACTTATGATGTTGAAGCTTTCTGGGTTGTGGATGAAATTGATTCCTCCTGGCATACCCTGCCCTGGAATGCGGGTACCTGTGGTGGTGATGTAGGACTCAACGAACTTAATCCGGATTACTTTGTGATCACGGGTGTTGATGGCAGTGGTAATACTGCAATGAACCTGCCACCAATTTCAGCCACAGTACAACGTGGCCAAAAATTACTGGCACGTTATATCTGCGCAGGTTATCACCCGCAAAAGATTCGCTTTGGTGGTTTAACCGGTACGGTTCATATCTCAGATGGACGTGTTTTACCAAAACCTGTTCAGGTAACCGAACTTCGAGCCTGTTCTGGTGAACGTTATGACATCATCTTTGAACCCACTGAAACAGGTACTTATCTGATTGAAACAGATATTATTCATTGGGTAACAGGTGAAGTTCTTGGTACAACACGTACCAGCATTACTGTAACGTAAGAAAAAATATAATAATAATTATAAAGTAAGGGAAATAAAGTTATATAGGGGAAGGAAGAAATTCTTTCCCCTTTTTTTTGTCTTATATTCGAGCTACTCCCACTCAAGCTCGGTATAAACTTTTACGCATTACGCCCTTTTATGTATGTGATGAAAATCTTGTATCGCATCTAACTCATTACTTTCAACATTCTGAGCTTTATAAAGATCATATCGCATTTGAAGATTAAGCCAAAAATCTGCTGATACGCCAAAAAATCTCGCAAAGCGCAGCGCTGTACTTGGCGTCATACCTCGTTTTTGGTTTACAAGTTCATTGACCCTTTGATAAGGAACATGTATTGCGGTAGCCAATTCTCGCTGAGTAATTTTCATGGGACTCAAAAATTCTTCCACAAGCATTTCACCGGGATGAGTTGGCGCTCTATTGGTTGGTATTCGAATCATAATTCACCTCAATGATAATCGGTTATCTCTACTTTATCAGGACCAGATTCACTCCACTGAAAACAGATACGAAATTGCTCATTAATTCGAATGCTGTATTGTCCTTTTCTATTCCCAAATAATAATTCTAAACGATTACCAGGGGGAATCTTTAATTCATCTAATGATTCAACGGAATCTAGCTGATCGAGCTTGCGTGCTGCAACTCTCCAAATGGCTTGAGGGCAAGATTTGCGAGCCGCTCGAGATGATTCACCATTAAAAATATCCTCTGTTGCCTTATCCTTAAATGAAACAATCATAAATTAACGATAGCACGGATATCATGCTATTTCAAGAGGAGGATTTAAAGACCTGAATCATTCCCACTCAAGCTCGGTATAAACCTTTAACGCATTGCGCCCTTTTAAAGATTCATAATTTTTTAAGTACTTAAACCGTGTTTGATTTATACGACTGATTTCATGCGCGCCACCGCCATCTTTAATAAATAATAAAATCGTTTCACGCAAAAAAGATAAATAATCGCCGGTATCTTTTTGTGCTTTAGCTAATGTTGTTGGCGCACCATGCCCGGGAACAAGATATTTCGGTTTAAATGCAGCCATACTATTAAAAACATGCAGCCAGCTTTTACTGTTTGATTGTTCGCCGATACCCAACATGCGTTCGGTATAAACAATATCACCCGTGAACATCACTTTACTCTGTGGCAACCAGATATAGGCATCACCCGGTGTATGCGCCTGCCCTTTGTGATAAATCTCAAATTGAGTACCGCCAAGTGAAAATTTATATTCATTAGCAAAGACTATATCCGCAAATTTTTCTTTTGTACCTTTGATTCCTTCTTTTCCAATCAGCATCTCGGCTCTCGTCCACTGTGAATCCAGTCGTGCTTTATGATCTTTTTTTGCCTCTGCACTGGAAATAATTTTTGCCCCTAAAGAACTAAAATAATCATTGCCAAACCAACGATGATCCTGACCACCACTATTAATAACATAACGTATTGGTTTGCTGGTGACTGTTTTAATTATTTTATGTAACGCTTTTGCCCCCTTTAAACTACCACCGGAATCTATTAATACAACGCCTTTAGCCGTCACTACAAAACCAAAGGTTGCATTATTACCAAAATTTTCTTTGGTGCGATTAGTTAATGGCCCTACTATTGACCAAACATTTTTTGTAACCTTTTTAATAGATAAAGTCTGCTTTTCTGCAGACCATGCAAAAGCCTGAAATAAAAATAACAACAATACCCATAAACTAATTTTTCTCATCATAAAATTTACCTCCCGATTCTAAAATATTAGTACAGAAATATTTATATTACATGTTTTTATTTAACTAATTTCAAGAGCACTGAAAAATTAACAAGTACAACTAAGAAAATAATCTTTTGACAGGGGAAAAATGTTAAACTTAACGCTCAAATTTTAAAATAAAGAAAATAATTATGAATGTAACTGTATTTGGGATTGGCTATGTGGGTCTGGTACAGGCTGCTGTATTGGCCGATGCAGGTCACCACGTAATTTGTGTTGATGTCGATGAAACTCGAGTCGAAAACTTAAAAAAGGGCATTATCCCCATTTATGAACCTGGTTTAACTCCCATTGTTGAAGAAAATTATAAAGATGGCCGCCTTGAATTTACAATCGATGCCAAAGTAGGCATTGAGCATGGTGATATTCAATTTATTGCCGTTGGCACACCTCCAGATGAAGATGGCTCAGCCGATCTTAAGTATGTATTAGCTGTCGCAGAGACGATCGCTACTCATATGAATAAAAACCAGATCATTATTGATAAAAGCACTGTTCCCGTAGGAACTGCCGATAAGGTCAGTGAGAAAGTTGCAGAAGTACTTCAGCAACGCGGGGTATCTTTCGATTACCACATCGTATCTAACCCTGAATTTCTAAAGGAAGGCTCCGCTATTCAAGACTGCCAACGACCAGATCGAATTGTCGTGGGCACAGACAATAGTGACGTTGCCGACACGCTCCGTGAACTATATGCCCCATTTAATCGCAATCATGATCGCATAATAATCATGGATGTCAAAAGTGCCGAACTCACCAAATACGCAGCAAACTGCATGCTCGCTACCAAGATCACTTTCATGAACGAATTGGCTAATATTGCAGAAAAACTGGGAGCCGACATTGAAGCTGTTCGACATGGCATCGGCTCTGATAACCGCATTGGTTACCAATTTATTTATCCAGGCTGTGGTTATGGTGGCTCCTGTTTTCCTAAAGATGTCCAGGCACTAATTCGTACTTCCGACTCGGTAGGGTATAACGCAGAACTCCTCAAATCGGTCGAGGCAGTCAACTATCGTCAAAAAGAGAAATTATTTGAAAAAGTTTTACAGCACTTCACACAAAATTCTCCACAGGGAGAGGGGCTAACGGCTAAAAATATACTCAAAGGCAAAACCTTTGCTCTATGGGGACTAAGTTTCAAGCCCAACACAGATGATATGCGGGATGCACCCAGCCGGGTACTGATGGAAGCACTGTGGGCTGCAGGAGCTAAAATACAAGCCTTTGACCCCGAGGCAATGCCTGAATGCCAACGAATCTATGGCCAGCGAGATGACCTGAAACTGATGGGCACCCAGGAAGCTGCTCTAAAGGATGCAGATGCCCTGATACTGGTTACCGAGTGGCAACAGTTTAAATCCCCCGACTTTGACCATATCATTGAACTGCTTAAATACCCTGTCATCTTCGATGGCAGAAACCAGTACGAGCCAAAGCGACTTACTACAAAGGGGATAACCTATTATTCAATAGGAAGAAGTCACTAGTCCTATAACTTTACTATTTAACAAAGATTAATACCGGCACTTGAATAAAAAAGGCGCTTATTTAAGTATAAAATAGTGAAACAGTAATAAAGTTATAGGTAAAGAATTCAGCTCTACTTTCTTTTAACTATTTATGTAAAATATTATTATGCATAGTTTCCTTAAATTTACCTAAAGGCAGAACTTGTATCACCAGGCATAAGAATAAAAAATATTTTCAACCTAAAATATACTTATTTGCCATAATATTTAAGATGAACGTCCAGTATACTTCATCATCCTTGCAGGAACACCAATAGCAGTAGCACCTGGAGGTACATCAGTAATAACTAATGAATTTGCGGCAACTCTTGCCCCATCACCAACCGTAATAGACCCTAGAATTTTAGCTCCAGCTCCAATAAAAACATCATTGCCAATAGTTGGAGCACCTTGTCTTTCCGTATTGGTTCCTATTGTCACATCTTGTTGAATCCCACAACGATCACCAATTACTGACAACGGGTGAATTGATGTATTGCCTGAATGAATCAAGTGAAAATCACTCCCTATTTTAGCCTCACGATTTAAACGAATCCCGCTTGTCAGCAAAATGAAAAACATATTTAATCCGTAAATTTTTGAGGTTAACCAACGAAGAGGAACAAATTTTATATTAAAAGACCATACACCAAAACGATAATTTAATACGGCCCATAAAGCAGGATTTAATATGGAACTATCATGTCGTTTATAGTCTGAACGGATTTGATTAAACATACTATTGTATTCTCACGGATATTTTACCTTGGTGGAGAAGCAAGAAAATGTATAAATTCTTTTGCGGCAACACGTTGCCCCAATTTATTAAGATGGCTCCCATCATTCGTATACTCTGATATCAAACTAGAATATTTTTTTCCATTATATAAAAATTCCTCACGACGACCATCTAAGTATGTTGACTCAACTTTTGCCAGATCGAAAATAGGATCGGCTGCAAATGATTTGAATAAAAGCTTATTAAACTTAGCACGTTTAACATTTGAAGCATCAATCCAAACTTCTCGCCCTAAAAGTCGTTTTACCCAGCTTTTAATATTATCTGGCTTTTCCATAAGCGGAACAGTGATATGTGCAAAAGTTATTTCCGGTCTTTTTTTCTTAAGTACCATTATATTATTTTTATAATATGTGAATAATGTTTCAACATCAGTTTCTGGCGCAAAATCAATAAAACAGAACTTCATGAATGCAATATCCGGCACATAACCAGGTCCAAGTTCTTCTATCTTCTTAACAAAGCCATCTATTTTTGTTTTTGGCTGTGTGTTTTTTCCTGGCTTAAAATCAACAAATCTGAGCTTATCCATAGATATACTGTTATTAATGGATTCAACATAAATCTCAACACCCGCTGCCATAGTAATATCATGCAGTCCATCGAGTATATTTTTTCCTACCGAATGATGTGCAAATATAATTTTTTTATTCTGGATTACACGTAATTCTTTCTTAGTAGATTCTGATATAGAAGGTACGTTATTCATCTCAACTATTTCCTTATTTTCAGATACCCGATTATCATTACAACCATAAAGAAATAAAGAAATACTTATACCTAAAAACAATATTTTCAGGTACTGAATAAAGTTATACTTCTGTTCTACAAATCTATATCTAATATACATGCTTAATCAATATCTCTTATTACAATATAATATATAGCAAGTAATAATACATTAACCAGACTGAGAAACTTCATCTACAGGTTCAATTAATATCGGTCTGCTATGTTGATATTTTGTTGTTTTCCTTTTTGATAAAATATCATTGTAAACAAATTGTGCCTGTTTTTCGTTACAGTCAAGTAATTCCGCCAAGTCAGATGCAGGTACATTATGATTCAGGCTCCACAAAGCAAGATCCATTTTGTCGTAAGGCAAGGCAAAATAAAATTCATCTTGCCCTTGTGGCATACTGTAAGTATCTGTTGTTGGAGCTGCAGTACAAATTTCTTCTGGTAAATTCAAATATTTTGCTAAAGCATAGACTTGTGTTTTATATAAATGTGCAATGAGTTTTATATCTGCAGAACCGTCACCATTTTTTACAAAAAAGCCCTGATCATATTCAAGACGATTTGGTGTTCCGACAACCGCGTAATTAAGTCTGTCTGCGTGGAAAAATTCTACTGTTTTCCTGATACGCTGTTTGTAGTTTGTCGCAGCAACAATTTGAAGATATTCTTTTAACCCCATTCTCTCTTCTTTTATTTCACCATCGGGAGTTTGCACCACCACCATGAAATGATTTATTTTTCCTTCCTGCCCGCCAGAAATTGCAATTTTACTTTTCCATTTATCATTGTAATCAGGAAAGATTGATCTAATTGCTTCATCGCGCCACTTATAACAGCCTATGGCTTCCAGAGTAGGTGCGATATCCTGTACCAGATATTCAATACCCAACTGATCAGCTAATTTTTTACCTAATGTCACACTAGCTGATGATGAGTCCGTTTCCGGTAATAACAAACCAAAGACTTTATTTTTACCTAATGCCTCTACACAGAGTGCAGCACAAACTGCACTATCAACACCGCCAGAGATAGCAATAACTAATCCTCTTCGATTTAAATTGCGGCGTAAACTGTCACGAATGCTGGCTGAGATCTTATCTATTTCTGCCTGCTCATCAATTTTTAACACATCACTAGATAAAGTTTTTTTATTCATAATCCTGATTCTCGTTTATATAAACATTTACACATAAGCAACAACAACTCGTATATCACCATTATTATTTTTTACAGGTAATACTTCTTTATACAGATTCATTTTTTCAATACGTTTTATGATTAATTCACCTTGCCCCAAGCCAAGTTCAAACATTAAACATCCGCCTTCTCGTAGATATTTAGGAGCTTCTTTCATTAACCTCTGCAGAATTTTTATACCGAACGGTCCACCATCAAAAGCCATACCTGGTTCATGCGAAGATATCTCATCATCCATCACCTCTACCTTGCCACTTGATATATAAGGCGGGTTACAGGTGAGCAAATCTACTTTATTATAATATTCTGCTGATTCATAAGCTTGCAAGAGATCACTTTCAGTAAATTCAACTTGTGATTCAAGATTATGATATTCGGCATTTCTCTTTGCTAAAGAAACGGCTTCAGAACTCAAATCAGCCGCATAAACTTTTGCTTTTGGTTCATTAATGGCATAACTGATAGCCAGGTTGCCTGCACCGGTACATACATCGATAACAGTTAGAGAGTCTCGGTCATTCGATATTTTATTTAAATACTGAATCGCTGTCTTTCCTAACAGTTCAGTTTCCTTTCTGGGCACCAGTGCTTCTGGCCCTGCAAGTAATTCTATTCCCATAAATTGTTGTCTGCCCGTTAAATGTGCCAGTGGCTCACCAGCAAACCTTCTATCAACAAGCTTTAATAAATTTTCTGTTTGCTCTGCATTCAGGTCAGGTAACTTTTCGCCTTCTGCAGCCTGGGCCGACATAGGGTGCTCAGAAGCGGCAAGCCATAATGCTTTTAGTGTTGATGAAGCTGTTTCTTCTGGCTTATCTTTTAATACTTTAAGTTCAGTATTAAAACGTTCTAACAAGCTATTATATAACTCATCATTTTTCATGCTGCCACCATTTCCTGTAAGACTTTTTTATCAACTTTGCCGTTTGATGTTTTTGGTAATTTATCCATAAAAATAATCTCATTTGGAACCATGAAGTTTTCCAAATGCGAAAGACAATATTTTTTTATCATTTTATCATTCAAATCCGAGCTTGTTTCCAAAGCGACAAATGCTTTTATAGCTTGCCCCAAAACATCATCGAGCACTCCAATAACCGCAACTTCTTTTATACCCGTAATTCCATGTAGAATATTTTCAACTTCAACAGGACTCACTTTTTCTCCTCGAGTTTTAATAATGTCATCACTGCGCCCAACAAAATATAACAACCCTTCTTCATCCATTTTAAAAAGATCGTGGGTACAAAGCACTTGTTCACCCGGGTATTTGCCTGGTTTAAGCATTTTTGCGCTTCGTTCCGGGTCTTTCCAATACCCTGTCATTATATGTGGACCTCGCACATACAATATCCCAGGTTCACCTACTGGAACCGGGTTACCTTCTTCTGACAATAAATAAATCTCAGTACCAGGAATAGCACGTCCAACTGATCTCGGTTTTATATCAACCAGCTCAGGTTCCAGATAACAAACTCGTTTACACTCTGTTAATCCGTACATTTTATAAATTAATGCATTTGGAAATATCTCATGCAAATAGGGAATAAAATCAGCAGGTAATGCAGCGGCCGTATTTGTAATTCGAGTAATTGA
>VAPK010499514.1_pt1 | contig 31498 bp, 33 predicted proteins | sample 3395031 | NCBI WGS metagenome assembly VAPK01 (sample SAMN08290443, study PRJNA428436) | hydrothermal vent metagenome | isolation source: Deep-sea hydrothermal vent chimney 1 | place: Pacific Ocean: Juan De Fuca Ridge
AGATAAAGAAGATAAAGAAGATAAAGAATTATCAGAAACTGAAATGGATGATGAGTTTGATAAAGCCATTGCAGAAGAAGACGATCTCGATAAAAAAGAAGATAAAGACTAAAACACTTTAACCACAGCGAAACACATTGTATTCGCTGTGGTTAGCCGGCCATTTTCCTAGCCCTTCTTAATTAACCTCAGCTTTGTATAAGAAACCAGATTGCCGCGCTATCGCTCGCAACGACAAAAATTGGGTCTTTGCGAGCGATAGCGCGGCAATCTGGTTAAATTTATAGTTGTCATTACATGCTGAAAACCCTTATACAAACCTGGGGTTAATTAAATACTCCTTTTTTTACATTATAGCCAGAACAGATAGGTTTTTTACATGTCCAATACTGCTCAAATCCATTATTTTTGTTTTATTATGATTATTAAAAAAACGCATAAACACTCTTTACCCCCTCAACTTATTCTTACTACATTATTGATAGCAGGATTATTTTTTTCTCAAGCTTCTTTTGCCAATAAAATAAAAAATCAGTTAGAAAATAATGCTTCTCCCTATTTAGCCATGCACGGCAGCGATCCGGTGCAATGGCAGGACTGGAATGAGTCCGTTGTTAAGCGCGCACTCAAAGAAAATAAACTTATTTATATCTCCAGTGGTTATTTTTCCTGTCACTGGTGTCATGTTATGCAGCGAGAGAGCTATAAAAATAAGGAAGTCGCTAAACTGCTGAACCAGTTCTTTATTCCAGTTAAGGTTGACCGCGAATTAAACCCGGCACTGGATGCACGCTTGATTGATTTTGTAGAAAAAACACAAGGTCGAGCTGGTTGGCCTTTAAATGTATTTGTTACCCCCGATGGTTACCCTTTGGTTGGTATGACTTATCTACCCAGAAAGAATTTTTTACAAGTCTTAAACAACCTTAAAAAACAGTGGTCTGATAATAGTCCCTATCTCAAAGACATTGCCAAACAAGTAACAGGCCAACTCCTTACGAACCAACAAACCGATGCACAGAAAAAACAGACATTAAACCCAGATGCAGGAAAATTATTCAGCCAGCAACTTTTATCCCAAACAAGTGACCTCATCGATGAAATACAAGGTGGCTTCGGCCAGCAAAATAAATTCCCATCAGTTCCGCAATTACTGTCTATTTTACATATTATAAAAACAGTCAAACTTAAATCTTATACCAAAACGAAGTGGCAGGATTTTTTGACCACTACCTTAAACAGCATGGCACGTCTCGGGCTACACGACCAAATTAACGGTGGATTCTTTCGTTATACTGTTGACCCGAACTGGCAAATACCCCATTTCGAAAAAATGCTTTATGACAATGCACAACTTGCAACACTGTATTTTGAGGCAGCCAAAGTATTCAACAACCCTTATTATCAGGCCATTGCCGTTGAAACACTTCACTTTATGCAAACAGATATGGCATCCAATGTGGGTGTCATTGCAGCCAGTCTTTCTGCTGTTGATCAAAAAGGCATTGAAGGCGGTTGTTATGTTTGGCAGCAGGGTGATTTAAAAAAATATTTAACCACCGAGCAATATAAAATTACAAACGAACACTGGAAGCTAGTTACCAACGATGCCCTAACCAGTGGTTATCATTTGATACAGGCTAAGCAAGCTGATGAAATAGCCAAACAAGATAATATGAAGGTTAAAAATGTTATTTCATTGATAAACTCAGCAAGACTAAAACTAAAAAAAATACGCCATATTCAAGACTGTCCCATCGATAAAAAACCAGTTGCAGCATGGCTAGGTTTAGCTTTACAGGCTTTTTCTGTAGGTGCAAAACAAACAGAGAATAGCGACTTTACTAAAACAGCGAATCAGCTTTATCAATTTATTAATACACAATTATGGAAAAACAAAACACTGTATCGTTCTATAAAGCAGGTCAAAGGAATTGATTATCCCCTTGGCACAGCAGGGCTTGAAGATTATGCTCTGGTCGCAAAAGGGGTGATGGCTTATGCCCAATTAAACAACAAGGCTGCCATAAAGAATTTTGTAACAACGCTGACTAAACAAGCATGGCAACGCTTCTACAAAAAAGACGGCTGGTATATTGAGGAAAAACCATTAATCAAATACACCGTGGGTAAAACGGTTATTGAAGACAGTCCGCTGCCTTCACCCTCGGCGACTTTAATTAGAGTCAGCTTACAGTTAAAAAATAAAGAACTTAATGCTTTAGCTAATAAGGCATTACGACAAGGTGCAAGTACGATTGAAGAAGCACCTTACTGGTATGCAACCGAAATTGATATTATTCGTGAATTTTATAAAAAATAAGGACAGCAAGCTAACTAGTGTACCTGTGCATGTTGCTTGGGTGCTTCTAAAATATCAAACTCATACTGATTAATCGCAGTCGTAAATAACAATAAACGTGTTAAGCGAATATGGAACATACGCTTACTCAAATTAACAACCAAAACCGTATTAATATCATAAATATTAGCGGGTAAAATAATACTGCGTGTTTGTTTTAATGAAACCTGAAAAGGAATAAGCAGCGCTCGAAAATAGTCAGTGCCTTTACCAATACCACTCATGGCTTTAACCGCAACGGGCACTGCCGATTTGGCTATATCCATAATACCAATATCCAGTACCTTTCGAGAATCTGATTTTATCCAACGCACCACACCGGTTTGCCAACGGCCTTTTAATTTGCCATCGTACCGGTAAGAAACTATTTCACCTACTTTTACCGATAAGTCATGGTGGCCATCAAAACAGCGTAAGGCGATACCCATCTGGCTTAAATTGCTTTGCTGCCAATCTTCCTGAGAATAATTGGTATGAATATGGCGCTTATCTTTCTTTAAAGCTTCCTGATAGCGCGTTGCAAAAAAGCTTTTACCTTCCCCTTCCGCCAGTGCCGGTGCTTTTTTATGAGAATGTATCTTCAACTCATCCATTTCGGGGGTAAACTTTGCCCGCATCGAAATAAAGTGGTGACAGGAATTCAGGCCGGTGGTAATGCGCACGTCATCGACAGACGGTTTTCGTGGCTCTGAACGCTCAGTGTTGCCTTCCCAAGTATCGAGCAACCGCAGTAAGGCGTCACGCTGTTTACGTTCGAGTACACCGGCGTCCTGTAATAAGTCATCATCGAAGTTACCGCGTAAAATATTCTGGATAAGCAACTCAAGTTTTGTCTTGATTTTGTCAATATCAATAACCCGACCACTGATTTCCTGCATGTAAAGATCGTGGGTAATAAAACGGGGCGCTAAATCGGCCGACATATCCACGGCGTATTCGCCCTCGACCGCGAGTTGCACATTCGGCAATAAGTCGCAGTCTTTTGTCCAGAAGCTCACCAAGCGAAAAATTTCCCAAGCTTCGCCCTGCATCAAGTGGTAAGGCTCAGCCACCGCTAACAGCAAGATACGTTTATAGGCATAATCAATCGTTGCAGCAATCGGCAGCGTCATGCTGGGGAAAGGGTCATCCAAGTGGATTTCATTAAAGGTGTTCACTTCCGCATAACGATACAACTGGTGCAAATCATGCCACACGCCTTCATCTACCGGGTCATAAACAGAATAGGATTCCACTAAATTCCATGATAAAAAAATCATCGCAAAATAGGTTGCTTCATGCAGTAAATTACTTTCTGCTAACTTATGCTTTTTCTTTATCACTAGCTCACTGACGATAACTTTATAACCTGCCGCCATATCAAATAACAGCTTGCGGCAAATATCAGAAAAAAAGCGTTCTTTGCGCCCCAAGGGGATTTCTGCCGACTGATATTTTTGCTCTAAGGCCGCCACAACCTGCTGTACAATCGGGTACAGCACCACCAATAATGCCATGCGCTCCTGCACAGGATAGCGTGACACATTGAGAATACGCAGCTTTTCGAGCAACAAGTGTGCCGACGCATTACTATCGGCTGTTGGTAATTCTTCCACCCACTGATGCAATATTTTAGGGCGTAAATACGGCTTAGGCCGTTGGTTCACATCTTGTGTGGGGATATTTAATACGGGTAAGGACATTTAATTTTTATTTAACCTAAATATTGAGTCTAACTTGGCCGCTAAGCCCACATAGAGGTACATTTTTTAACCAATACCGCTTATTTATTGCAAAATGCATAATTATATTGCTAATTAGCTATTTCTAGGACAATAAACTATTTACTATAGCGGCAGTAGGAAAAATATTTGAAATTTTGGCGAAAAATAGTACTGTTACGCATATAAAATCAACAGTAATATATACCATCCTAGAGGAGTTTTGTATGGTTAAGCTATTATCCGGGTTTATCATTGGGGTATTTATACTCTTAAATCCCATTATGAGTATTACTTATGCCGCCGACGATATTATATTCACGTCTCCACCCCGTGAAAAACCAGCCGCAGGTAAGAAATTATACTCTCCTCTCGCAAAATACCTTAGCAGGTTAATTAACAGAAAGGTGGTTTATAAGCACCCCGGTAACTGGTTAAGTTATCAGCGCGATATGCGTGATGGTAAATACGATATTATTTTTGACGGGCCGCACTTTGCATCATGGCGAATGGTACACCTTGGTCATGATATGCTCGTTAAAATTCCAGGACATCTGGGGTTTATACTGGTTAAACCTAAATCCGAAACCAGCATTAAAGCGTTAAACGATCTAATTGGTAAACGTATCTGCGGTGTTTCAATGCCCAATCTATCCACCCTTTCGATTCTGGCCGCTTACCCAAACCCGGTACGCCAACCCGTGATTGTAGGCGTAAAGGGCGGCATGAAAGGGGTCGCAAAAGCAATTACCAAGAATCGATGCGATGCCTATGTTTTTCGTGATGTCTTTTATAAGAAAAAACTTAAACCGAAAATTAAGCAAAATCTGGAAATTCTTTACAGAAGTAAACCCTTACCCAACCAGGTCATCAGTGCTAGTGAGCGCATCACTCCGGCAGAGAAAAAAGCCATTGTTCATTCTTTGACACAGGGTAAAGGTGTAGCAGTAACCAAAGGTATTCTTAAACGTTTTGGTGGTAAGGCGCGCGCTTTTGTTAAAGCCACTAACGCAGAGTACAAGGGACATAATCTGCTACTTGAAGGGGTTATTTTTGGTTGGTAGGGGTGACTAAAAACTCCTACCGATAAAAGTGTGCGCCAAAGACGCGTCCTCCAGTTTCATTAAGTTAACATTGGAACTGGAGAACAAGAAGGCTTAAAGTCGTTTAAGCTAGTCTTCTTTATTCGCTATTTTACGTGTATCGTCATCACTCTCCACTGCTTCTAACATCGGTGCCAGTACCGGTGCATCTGGCTTTTTTCTTGTTTGCATATCGGCTTTAACCAAACGATTACTTGCATCATATGCACTAAAGGCTGCCGCATAAACTTCATTGGTATTATTGTCTTGGTGTGATCAATGTCATTTATCGCCAAATAGAGTTGATAGTCATGCTGTTCAAAGTAAGGCAAGACTTTATCGTTAAGCATGTCAGCCGCAGTGATAGGCGTTTTGGTGGTGTAGAGTTTTGCAAACGCTTTGCTATACGTATCAACAAAGGTTTGTTGATAAATACGACCAACGCCTTTGAGGTTGCCAACATAAAACGTATCTTGTGAACCCAGATTAGCCTGGATGGTGGGTTTCTATCTCACCACAGGCTTCATCATCATGTTTTTTCTTTTCCCAGGGCCTAGGGCGGCGACTTGAGCATCGCTAAGGATAATGCCGTCTTTAGCCACTTTTTCTTCGAGTGCTTTAAGACGTTTTTTTAAGTTCTCAAGATTATGACGTAGCCATAATCGAACGAACACCACTGCCAGAAACAAAGATACCTTCTTTACGAAGTTCATTACTGGTGCGGTGTTGGCCATGAGCGGGTTGTTCGATGGAATAGTCAACAACGGCCGTTTCCGTTGCTTCATCAACACGATTTTTAACGTTAGGTCGACGTTTAGTTTTTTCGATAAGATTATCGATTCCACCTTCTTTGACCAGCTCTTAATAACGGTAGAATGTATCACGAGAGACACCCATCACTTTACAAGCTCGGGAGACATTACCCAGCTCTTCCGCTAAATTGAGTAAACCTGCTTTGTGTTTAATAATTGGATTGTTAGTATGCATCATTGAGAGTTACCTTTTTGTTTTGATTTAAAGATTCGACACCTTTATCAAAACGGGTAACTCTCACTTTTGCAAGTGATGTGTCAGATTTGGTCTAAACTTTTACAAATTAGAAGTACGTTTTTTGCTAAATGACGTAATTAGCTTAGCATCAGACTTTACCGAGTTACTGAAGTCATTACCTTGTAATTGCTTAGCTGTTTGACGGGAAGAGACATCCATTTGATATTTAACAACTATAGTGCTTTTTTTCTTTGTTTGCTCACTCATTTGATTTCTCCTTCAGTATTAAGAGACTATGCTCTAAAGATAACCTTAATGAAAAGTGCTCAATAATCCATGTGTATAGTTCAGCATAATTTTCAACTAACGAGTCTTTTTTATTTCCTGCAATAGTAATCACATATTCAACATCTCCAGTCGCGGGATGAACAACTGGATAACATAACTGAGAGCCCTGATCACTCTCCTGAGTATTGCTTTTAACGAACCGCCTAATAGCCTTACTTTTTTTGTTTAATTCAGCTTGGATATCAGCTACAACGATTATAGACTTATTTTTGATTGCATGCATCACCGTACTTGTCGGAACCGAAAGATTTTTAGCTGCTGTACGTGGTGGATTGGATGCAGGCTCAAATGCGACCCATTCTATAGGTTTTCCACTTGCAATACGCAAAAGCCCAGTTCTAAACATTGCATTAGTTTTATCCATATATTCAAATACACTTCGAATTCCAGCAATTAAAAGTGGGATTTGTTGCTCAGGATGCGTAATATTATTAAAAGTTGTTGCTGGACATATTGTTGTCTGTGCAAGAACTTTTTTAACCTCATTACTCATTCTTTTGCATTTATCTCCTACCACTAAATTTAACGCTTTTAGTATGGCTAACAAATCATCAATATCTACATCTTTAGCTGGCTTCGAATAAGAATATATAGCTGCATATAGTGCTTTCATAATTGTGATATATAGAAATAGCCCTATAATAATTATTAATCCAGAATTATTGATTAAATTACCAATATATCGACCAAATAACTCTATAATATCTGTATTAATAGATTTTTTTGTTACCGCTAACGTAATAATCATTGGTGGTAATACAAATAACAGTGGTCGAAGAAAATAAGTCACCGACCATAGCTCACAGAACTTAACTGTAAGTCTACATAGCTTTTTACGTTTATTATCTCCAACAACAGGGTGCTGCATAGTGCGCCTATAATAGTGTGTACTCTATATACAAGGATTATACTACATACTGAATAGGCTCGACTAGTTGAGATGATAATTCAGGAATACAGTATGAATTCACCAACAATTAAAATTCACGTACAAAACATTTATAATTGTTATCTTGATTTTTTTTAAAAAACTCAACGACTATGGACTGAAAGTCCATAGGTTGCTCTTACAGAAGGACTAAAAGTCCTTCCCGTCTATTTAAGTATAATATTTCCTGTATCTGCATTTGAGGCATCTCTATGATGCTCCAAATACTCTTGAACCATTTCATCTGTAATATTTCCCGTCGACCATGCACCATACCCTATTGCCCAGAAATGCCTGCCCCAGTAACGTTTCTTCAACTCTGGAAACTCATCCTGTAACCTTCGGGATGTCCGCCCCTTTAATCGCTTTACCATATCACTTATCGATAATCTGGCCGGATATTCTATATGCATATGTATATGATCTTTACTGACTACACCTTTCAATATCCGGATATCTTCCGCATCACATATCTGGATTATTAGTTCTCGACAGCGCTTTTGTATTTCACCTGTCAAAACTGGATATCTATATTTTGTAACCCAGACTATATGCGATTTTAATTGGGTGACTGTATGCCCGCTTCGTCTTTGATTCTTCATCGCCTTAGCGTAACATAACTGTGTAGCAGCTAAAGCCTTGCACTAAAGTGCATAGTTTTAACTAGCGTACTGAGACAATAAAAATAGTTACACAGATTTGTGTACATCCTCAAAAAAACTTGACCACTACACTTCCTATTTTAATAAATTCAGAGTTTGGGTTGTCTCTTACCTCAACAAATAATCTAGCACCTAAAATTTGCCAAGGTGTTTTGCCAGTTGTCTTGAGTTTTTTATCTAATCCTTTCTCGAGTCCTGATTCCCATACTTCCTGGTATGTACGGCTTATCTGGCACCAGCAAGTACTTCAACAGCGTAGTCTGTAAATGTAAAATTCATATCTCTTCCTTTTGCAGCAAATAGTATGATAAATGGACACTGTCTGTTCGTACATCAGAATCAGTAAATTCTTAATTTTTTGGCTATACTAATTTGAAAAATTCAAACCCTTCTTTTTCATCAGTTTTTCTTTCCAATATACCTTCGCTCAAACCATCTAAAACTAGTTTTTGACGTTCGAGGGTATAGTCAACTAGATGATCTCCTTTATCTATTCCGATGTACTGTCTTCTCATTTTATGAGCTACAGAAATCGATGCCCCTGAACCAACATAGGCATCTAAAATCAAGTCTTGAGGCCTAGTGGAGATTTCAAAAATTCTTTGAATTAATTTTTCTGGTTTGGGCGTATCGAAAACATCCTTATCTGGAAATAACTTAAGCAAATGTTTTTTAGCCATTTTGTTAGTTCCTACATCATCACCTAGCCAGAGTGTTTCTGGCGTCATGCCTAATATTGAATCGGATAGAAACTTCTTTAACCGAGGAACGCCATTACCATCTTTTCCAAACCAAATATTATTATTTTTAATGGCAGCTAACATTTTTTTCTTATTATAGGCCCAACACCTACCATTAGGTGCTGAATGAATCTTTCCTGTTGGTCCTGTGATTTCGTAAAACTGAGACTTAACAGCATGACCCGCTTGGACATTCAATGATACAGATTGCCATGGCCCTCTTGGATCATTATCTGGGTTTTTATATCGATCAAGCATATCTTGACTTGCGGGCAATTTATTTGTCGCTTTCGAAAATAACTTCTTATCGTATGCGTATACCAAAATATATTCGTGATTATTTGAAAAACTTTTTCGGTTTTCTCTAGTTGTTCTCTGCTGCCAGATAATAGTTGTAACAAAGTTATCTCTACCAAAAATACCATCAGCAGCAACCTTAAGATAATGAACCTCACTGTCATCAATAGATATCCAAATACTTCCATCTTTTTTTAAAAACTTCCTTAATCTTACAAGTCTTTTAATAAGATTACCTAGCCACTCAGCATGAATAGAATCATCATAATGTGTATAGGTCTCTCCATTATTGTAAGGTGGATCTATATAAATACATTTAACTTTTCTTTTATAGTCGGCAAGCAGTAAATCCAGCACATCAAGATTCTCACCTTGGATGATTTTCCTTGTTTTACTGTCAATTATTGGTGAAGAATATTTTTTTATTTTATTTAATTTAAAACTCATATCAATTTCTACATACGATTAATACTTCGGCAGCATCTTCTGTCTCTAGGTGGAGGTTAGACCTATTTAATTTGCTATGAGAAAACTTGCCAGGAGAACGAACTTCAACGTTAGAAAAATACTTTTTTGCTAAAGCCTCTAACCATTCCATTTCTACCACACGTGGATGAGCTCCCTTTGTTTTGTCATAAGGTGAATAAGATAGTAATAATATTTTTCCTTTCATTGAAACTTTTTTGAAAAGATCTTCAAAAGCTTGAGGGGCCTTTGATCTTATACAAAAATCAGACTGGTGCCTCTCTTCTCGATACAATCCCCTACTTAATCTTTTAAAGCCACCAATGTTGGTAGTTGATACTGAAGGGAAATCCATCATGCATAGCGTTTCTAATCCATGATAAAAGCGACTATAATGATCTCTTGTATACGGTGGGTCAGCATAAACAACACTAACATCTTCTCCAAGACTATCTAATGCTTCTTTATAGTCCATACATAACACTTCATGATTATCAAACTGAGTCGTCACCTGTGAATATTTATTCAACCATGATTCAAATACTGAGAAAACATTTAAATTTCTATCTTTTCTTAGTTGCTTAAGTATCCCTTTTTTTGGTGACCCATTTTTGTCTCGAGGTCTGATGGGTTGAGCAAACTGTTTTCCAACTGTATTTACTATATCACTTGCAGTACTCAAGACAGATGCTAATAATATGTTTTTATACTTAGAATCAACTGTTTTAATGCTATCTATTATGACATCTAATTCTACCGCCTGTTTGAATGAGAAGTATACGCCACCAAAATATCTAGCCGCTAAGAATGACTTTTCGCTATGATTATTTAAGTTATTGATTACTTCTTTAAGTGCTGTTTTTACAGAGCTTGATTCATCAGTATTATTTTCCTGGACAGCAGAATATAACGATGCATTCTCTAAAAAATCACATACAAGATTTAAATCATCTGATAAATCTCCATTTATTATTTTTTCTTCTAATTCAATGATAGGTTTAAAAATATTTAAATAGTATTGTGCCTTTTTGCATGCTTTTATAGTTTGTAAAAATTTTAAGACAAACCCATCATTCATCGGCTTTAATAGCGCCGAACAAATTACACTTGAGTACTGCTGAATATCTACAGATACAACTTTTCTTTCTGGAGAAAAGTGCTGGCTTACAGACCCTGACCCCGAAAAAAGATCACATATTCCATTTTTTTTTGGGTCTACTTCATCCGCAACACTTTTTATAAAATCAAGAATTCGTAACTTACTACCTAAATAATGAACAGTTCTAAATGTAGAATTTTGATTTTTATTTGAAGTTAATGAAGGTAGTTCTAAACTTTTTTGATACATCATATATTTTTATATCTTTAAACCATGTATTGGTGAAATACAGTCTTCGAAAGGATATTATTCAATTCATCAGCAGTGCTTACAATTCTTTTCATACGATCAGATCTACCATGCCAATTTAAATCCATCCAATCCATTATTTCCTGATAATTTGGATGGCTAGGCATAAAAAGATGGTAAAGAAACATGCGTGTCGTTAGTTGTATGAATATCCCAATTGGCTTTCCATTTGCGGGATATAATAAACCACTAGCAGCATCAAGTTCAAAACGATAATTTTGACTTTTCACTGAAACACTAGGCCTAATTTCAATTGGAGCCATGGTTGTATCATCATTTAGACTTCTTAATAATATTCTTTGACTATTATCACCTGGCGTAGCTCCGAAAAAAGAACTAAAAGTCTTAATATCAAAATTGGCTTGCTTCCATCGATTTCCACTTTTTGGAATTTCAGCTAATAATACTTTGCTATCCTTGTAGTATTGCCAACCTTCTTGTTTTAAAACCGTCTGGTCTTCTTGTTCAACTTTAATAACCTCCTCACGAGAGCGAGCAGTGTCACCTGGTTTTCTTACATATCGATTTTCTTTGGCTTTATTTATAACCTCTTCGTCATTAATATCCTTGAGCCGATCTGCTGATTCGGCCAACCAAGATTGCCAATAAACCTCCATTCTTTGAAGCTCTTCTTGTGAAAGCTCTATTGCGCCAAAAGCTTCCCTGTTTTTTCTCAGTCCACCAAGAGTTAAATTACCTGATCCTACAATTAAGGAACCGGTACCTTCTTCATTCTTAAAAAAACTAATTTTGGGATGAAACAATGAACCATTGTCATTATGACAGAAAGCGTGCACATCTAAGCTTGGTTTCTGATGCTTAATTTCACTTAGTGTCTCAAGACATGCAAGGTTGGTTATCTGGTCAATACCAACGACCATTGAATAATTTCCTCGATCTAGTAACGCATCAAATTCTTTATCCTTTAAAAGAATATCAACACCACTTGAAGATGCAAAAGCATATGCACCATACCCTGCGATCGATGATGAGCATGCTCTAATCATTGCTTCATGAATAGAATAAGATTGAGAAAATGAAAAATCTTGAATGAATAGCAATTATTTTCCCCTATTTTAAACATAGCAATGTATAAGCGAAAGCACAAAAGTACATTCAGTAAATAAAATTAATCTTATTATCATATTAAATACGTTGTGATTTAGTCTGAGGATAACATAATGTATGAGTGTATCGTTTGACTAAAATTAAGATGGAATTATATTAAACCACCTGTCTACACCTACACTACGTCTACACATGAATATTTAGCCAGGAAATAAATCAATAAATTTACGCAAGGAAAAGACTGTAAGTTATTGATTTTAAAGATGGTGCCAGGGCCGGAATCGAACCGGCACGGTATTTCTACCGAGGGATTTTAAGAACAATTATCTACTTGTTCCGATTGCACAGACCTAAAATCACCAGTAAGTTGGTCAACTCATCTGTCTACACGCTATATTTACATCAAGAATTTTTAGTCAAAAATATGAGGTAAGTCGTTGATTCTTAATGGTGGGCCTACTTGGACTCGAACCAAGGACCAAGGGATTATGAGTCCCCTGCTCTAACCAACTGAGCTATAGGCCCTTTAAAAGGGAGCGGTGATTTTATCAAGGTTTTAGAATTAATGTAAGATAGCTGGACATAAAAAAGGCGCAACCAATGTCACACCTTTTTAACTTTATTTCCAATAATCTGCGTTATTCAGAATCCAGGAAACTACGCAACTGATCCGAGCGGCTTGGATGGCGCAATTTACGTAACGCTTTTGCTTCGATCTGACGAATACGTTCGCGTGTTACATCAAACTGTTTACCCACTTCTTCTAAGGTATGGTCGGTGTTCATATCGATACCAAAGCGCATTCGCAATACTTTTGCTTCTCTTGCGGTTAAGCCTTCGAGAATGTCCTGTGTTGCTTCACCTAGGCCTGAACCGGTTGCTGAATCTAATGGTGATGTCACGTTGCCGTCTTCAATAAAGTCGCCTAAGTGTGAATCTTCATCGTCACCAATCGGGGTTTCGGTTGAAATAGGTTCTTTGGCAATTTTAAGAACTTTGCGAATTTTATCTTCGGGGAGCTCCATTTTTTCTGCCAATTCTTCCGGTGTGGCTTCACGACCTAAATCTTGCAACATTTGACGAGAGATACGATTGAGTTTATTAATCGTTTCAATCATATGTACTGGAATACGAATGGTGCGCGCCTGATCGGCAATGGAACGGGTAATCGCCTGACGGATCCACCAGGTCGCATAAGTCGAAAACTTATAACCACGACGGTATTCAAATTTATCAACCGCTTTCATTAAACCGATATTGCCTTCCTGAATTAAATCGAGAAATTGTAAACCACGGTTGGTGTATTTTTTTGCAATAGAGATAACTAATCTTAAATTGGCCTCTACCATTTCTTTTTTGGCACGACGTGCTTTGGCTTCGCCAATGGACATTTTGCGATTAATGTCTTTCATTTCTGAAATTCGCATAGAGCAACTGTCTTCTAACGCAACCAGTTTTGTTTGCGCTTTTAAAATTTCATGTTTGTGTTCATCTAAAATGGCTGAATATTTTTCACCGCTATCGATATGCGTTTGTAACCAGTTTAAATCTGCCTCATTATCGGGGAACGAGGTAATAAATTGTTTACGTTGCATGTGCGCTTTGCCAACGCAGATAGTCATAATGACTTTTTCCTGACTGCGAATTTCATTAATCAACTGACGCATTTGACCAACAAGGCGTTCCACCATTTTGGGTGTTAATTTTAATTCCATGATCTGATCGATCACTTCATCACGAATTTTGGTGGTCTTTTTATCTGAAAAGCCATTCTTTTGTGCGGCTTTCATCATTTTATTAAATAATTTTTCAATTTTTGAGAAACGTTCTTTTGCTTCTTCCGGATCTGGACCGGTATCGATAACTTCTTCATCATCATCATCATCATCGGTATTTTGTGCGCCCGGCACAATAATTTCGTCCGGTGCATTCGGATCGATATAGTCGGTTAAAATATCCGTTAGTTTAAATTCTTCGGCCATAAATTTTTTATGGAAGCCGATTAAAGTTTCAACGGTTTTTGGGTAGCAGGACAGCGAACGCAACATTTGCTTCAAACCACCTTCGATACGCTTGGCAATTTCAATTTCGCCTTCGCGCGACAACAATTCTACCGCACCCATTTCACGCATATACATACGTACAGGATCGGTGGTACGGCCAAATTCACTGTCGACATTGGCAAGAGCCGCTGCCGCTTCCTCTGCCGCGTCTTCGTCGACGCTATTACCAGATTCTAGCAAGGTGTCGCTATCTGGGGCCACTTCATGTACGGTGATCCCCATATCATTGATCATCGCAACGATATCTTCAATTTGATCCGGATCAACAATATCGTTCGGCAGGTGGTCGTTGACCTCGGCATAGGTTAAGTAACCTTGCTCTTTTCCCTTTGCAATCAATATCTTAAGCTGGGATTGCTGCTTACTTTCGTTCAATTCGGGTGCTTTACTTACACTCATTTACTGCGCTCACATTATTTCGAGATAAAAGATCAGAAGTTTACACTAGATCTGTGATTTTTCTATATAAATCATAAGATAACTATAGACTTTTTCTTAATAAATTTGCTTGATTTACTCTGCAATTTAAGATTTCTTGCGGATTTATTACCTTTATTCAACCCATCAGCTCGATCGTTGGGTTAATTGCCTCAATTCCTGCTTTTCCGATTCACTCAGTTGACCATGGTTCGATTTTGCCAGTAAATGCTCCAAACGCATTTCCTTTGCCTGTAAATACAGGGCTTGTATGGCACCGATAAACTCTGCTTCCAATGCTGTCTCGTCCGTGACTTCCGGCTGCCATTGCGCCAGTTTAACCAGATGCGGGTAACTTTGCTCCGCATCCTCAAATCCTGACCAACGCTCTAGGATGGCTGCACAATTGATATGGGGATAAGCGTGTAATAATTCAAGTAATTTTCGCAAAATATTAATGCCGGGCGTGTCGAGTTCGGCTAACTGATTTGGGGTTTTTACCAGTTGTGCTAATCGAGGCAAATACAATAAACGCATAATGGCCATTCTTATTGGAGATAGCCCCATTTTTACCGCAGATCGAGATGAATTAGCAGTATTTGTCGTATTAGGATAAGTCGGTTCAGTGCCCGCCTGTGCTGCAACCGGCCTGACCATTGCACCTCGGCTACCCCGCGTTAAAGTCGAATGTTCCTGTAAGCTGGCTTCTATTTCTGCTGCTTCCATCCGAGTTAACTGTGCCAGTTGCTGCAACATCATCTGCCGATAGACCCCCGGCAATAACTGACTAAGCAACGGCCGCGCTTGCTCAACGAGTTGTGCCCGGCCATCAATGCTATGTGTGTCGATATTAGCGCACAGATTTTCGAACAAATATTCAGAAAAGGTTTTGGCTTTGTTGAGTTCGTCCTCGAAGCCTTCTTTACCATTAGCACGAATATAACTGTCAGGGTCTTCACCTTGTGGCAGGAACATAAAGCGAATTTGCAAGCCTTCGCGTATCACCGGTAAGGCATTATTTAAGGCGCGCCATGCCGCATCACGACCGGCTCGGTCACCGTCAAAACAAAAATAAATATCATGGCTTAAGCGGAATAAACGCTGTAAATGATCGGCAGTGGTCGCCGTGCCCAAAGTTGCCACCGCATAGCGTACGTCAAATTGTGCCAGTGCCACCACGTCCATATAGCCTTCCACAACGAGTACCTTGTCGATTTTACGCATGGCTTTGCGCATTTCGTACAGCCCGTATAACTCACGACCTTTATGAAACAAGGGGGTTTCGGGGGAATTTAGATATTTAGGGGAATCGTCCCCTAATACACGACCACCAAAAGCAATGCAGCGCCCACGTTGATCACGAATAGGAAACATCACCCGATCTCGAAAACGGTCATAAGTGCCGCCCCGATCATTATTAATTAGCATACCTATTTCGACTAATTTCTTTTCAATCTCTGAATTTGCCGACGCACCAGCAATGGCTTTTAAAACCGACTCATAACCGGGTGGTGCATAGCCCATCCCATATTCTGCTGCGATTTCACCGCTTAAACCACGCTGCTTTAAGTACGCGACGGCTTTTTGTGCCTGGGGGTGTTCGCGCAACTGCTTACGGTAAAATTGATCCACCTGCTGCATTAATTGATACAGTGAATCGGCCTGTTTTATCTTAACCCCATGCTCGGTGCCGTTCACTTTTTCATGCGGCACTTCTAAACCCAGATTACGCGCTAATTCTTCAACCGCTTCAGGAAAACTTAAGTGTTCGTATTCCATTAAAAAACGCAGTGCCGAACCACTCTCACCACAACCAAAGCAATGATAGAACTGTTTGGTTTCGCTCACCGAAAAGGATGGGGTTTTTTCATTATGGAACGGGCAACAGGCCTTGTGGTTGCTACCAGCTTTTTTTAATGGCACCCGCGCATCAATCAGCTCGACAATATCGGTACGAGCGAGAATGTCGTCAATAAAGTACTGAGGGATTAAACCGGCCATGGCGGCTATTTTATGGGTTTTGCCACTGAGACGCGAGGAGATACGCAACTTGTTTTAGCTTTAGGCAAAATATTTTTAGCGTCCAGTCACGCTTAACCTAAGCTTAGAGAGCAAGGCGTAAATTGACGAAAAAAGCGGAGTTTACGCTAGTAAATGAGCATGTTTGAGGAGGTTTACAACGCCGCTATCAGAGCTTAGGTTAAGCGTGATTTAATTTTACCACTGACCGCACCCATATCAGCCTTACCCGCTAAAGGGGCTTTAAGCATACCCATAACCTTGCCCATGTCTTTCATGCTTGCCGCACCCGTTGAGGCAATCGCGTCATCAATTAAGGCATCGACTTCGGCATCCGACATTTGCTCGGGCATGTATTCTTTAATGATAAGCATTTCGGCTTTTTCAATATCGGCCAGTTCATTACGGTCGGCTTTTTCAAACGCTTCGATCGAGTCTTTACGTTGCTTTAACATTTTTTCTAAAACAGCAATAACCGCATCGTCATCAAGTTCGATACGCTTATCGACTTCAATTTGCTTAATCGCAGCAGTAATTAAACGCAATGTTTTAAGACGCTCTTTTTCTTTAGCGCGCATTGCATCTTTTACGTTATCGTTGATACGTTGTTTTAAATCAGACATAAAACTATCTTAAATTAAACCATCTTTAATAATAACTAAAAATAAAAACAGCCTGACGATGTTAAAGCAATGTCAGCCTGAGCAATTTAGTTTAATAATGTAAATCTAGTAAAGACGAACTAAACGTGAACGCTCACGTGATATTTTTTTCTGGTGACGTTTAACAGCCGCAGCAAGTTTACGCTTACGAATTGATGTTGGCTTTTCATAAAATTCGCGTCGACGGACTTCAGATAAAACACCGGCTTTTTCACAAGAACGTTTAAAACGGCGCAATGCGACGTCAAATGGTTCGTTTTCTTTAACCTTCACAAAAGGCATAATATTAGCATTCCTCTATATTTATTTGTTACTTTGATTTGTTCGTTACTTTTTAGCTACAATGACCCAAAAGGGCGCGTTATTCTAACTCAGCCACCCGACAATGCAAAGAGATCACTCATTAATTCGTTATTTTCTTCAATTTTCGAGGTTAAATAACAACAAAAACGTCAAACAAGGCTAGGCAATCCATATTTATGCGTGTTTTAGGAATAGAAACCTCCTGCGATGAAACCGGCATCGCCATTTACGATACCGATTCGGGCATTCTTGCTGATGTATTACACAGCCAGATCAAGCTGCATGCCCAATACGGTGGTGTGGTGCCCGAACTGGCTTCACGCGACCATATACGCAAAATTATTCCATTAATTAACAAGGTATTAGAGCAGGCACAACTCACCGCCAAAGACATTGATGGCATCGCCTATACCAAAGGCCCCGGCCTGTTAGGTGCCTTATTGGTCGGCAGTTCTGTCGGCCGCTCGCTCGCCTACGCCTGGGACGTACCCGCCATTGGTGTCCACCATATGGAAGGCCACCTGCTCGCACCGATGCTAGAAAAGAACCCACCTCGCTTCCCCTTTGTGGCCCTATTGGTGTCTGGTGGACACACCCAACTTATTAGCGTGCAAGGTATTGGCTGTTATACCTTACTTGGCGAGTCCGTTGACGATGCCGCAGGTGAAGCCTTCGATAAAACCGCCAAGATGCTCGGCCTGAGTTACCCCGGTGGTCCTGCTCTAGCTAAACTGGCCGAGTCTGGCCAGCCCAGTCGCTTTAAACTCCCCCGCCCAATGACCAATCGCCCCGGACTGGATTTTAGCTTTAGCGGCTTAAAAACCGCAGCCCTCACGGCATGGAAACAATCTGACCAGAGCGCACAAACCCAAGCGGATCTCGCTTATGCGTTTGAAGAAGCAGTGGTCGAAACCATTGCAATTAAATGCCGCCGCGCATTAGAACAAACGCAAATGAAAACCTTAGTGATAGCCGGTGGCGTTAGCGCTAACACCCACTTGCGCGCGCACTTAACCGAGCTGGTCAAAAAACATGATGCTAGGGTCTATTACCCGCGCCCAGAATTTTGCACCGACAACGGCGCAATGATTGCCTATGCCGGTAGCCAACGTCTACTTGCCGGTGAGCAGCAAGACTTGGATTTTTCTGCAACGGCGCGCTGGCCGATTGATACCTTATACCCTGCTTAAGTTTAAATAATAAACATAATGACGGATACAGCAAATTATCTACACCTAAACATATAACGGGATTCAAGCATCCCCGCCATACTCATTTTGTTATTGCAATTCAGTCATACAATATACTTGTTCATTTTCCGGTAGTCCGAATGGATTCTGAAATGTTATATTTTGTTGCAAATGAAGAAACTGACTTTCCAAGAAAAATACAATGCCATTGGTAAAAAAGATTCCTTCTATGAAGGTGTTTTTATCACCGCGGTTAAAACAACAGGGATATTTTGCCGACCTGCCTGTAGGGCAAGAAAACCAAAACCCGAGAATGTTATTTTTTATGACTCGACTCAACAAGCGCTTCAAAACGGATACCGGCCTTGCAAAATTTGCAAACCAATGGAAAAACAGGATGAAACCCCTAAATACATTAAAGACACAATAAAAGAGTTACATCAAAATCCATATTTAAGGCTCAAAGACGCAGACTTAAGGCGTAGAAATATTGAGCCAAGCCAGATTCGAAGATGGTTTAAAAAATACCATAATATGACTTTTCATGCCTACCAAAGAATGCTTCGTATTAATACGGCCTTTAGTAGTATTAAAAAAGGTGAAGCCATTTCAAACTCAGCATTTGATAGTGGTTATGAATCTTTAAGTACTTTCAACCAAAGCTACCGTTCTGTTTTTGGGAAGTCTCCAACAAAAACAGCGGATAAATCCGTTATCAATATTATTCGTTTCACTACCCCCATTGGTCCGGTATTTACTTGCGCCAGTAGTAAAGGCATTTGTTTGCTTGAATTTACCGATCGCAAAATGCTGGAATCAGAATTTACGGATTTGTGTAAACGACTCAATGCCGTTATTCTTCCCGGCAATAACCCGCACCTGGATCAAGTACAATCCGAGATTCAAGAATATTTTTCTGGAATCAGAAAAATATTTACAGTTCCATTACATACACCAGGAACTGAATTTCAGAAATCGGTATGGAAAAGTCTCCAAAAAATTCCTTATGGCGAAACACGTTCATATAAACAACAGGCATTTGCACTCGGTAATCCAAAAGCGATTAGAGCAACTGCATCCGCTAATGGCCATAATCGTATTGCTATTATTATTCCCTGTCATCGCGTTATCGCGTCTGATGGAAGCCTCGCGGGCTATGGTGGTGGAACCCATAGAAAAAAATGGTTGCTTGATTTTGAAAATAATAATACAGGCTAAGAGAACATCTTTCTGTCAATTGTCAGATTACATATTGAGGAATACGACATGGTAATAGTTATCTGACCGATTAGAAAAGATTTTTTGATAAAAGTTTGTGCAGAGGGGCTGACGTTAGGTGTTTATCCTGCAACGGATGCCCAAAGATAGCGGCTCGCAATGGTTCGGTAAGGTTGCCATGCCTTGGCAACTTCTCGATATTCATCATAAGATGTATTTTTATCCAGATTATAATGTTGCTGCATCGATTTTCTAATAATTAAATCTCCCAACGGTAAAACATCCAGACGTTTAAACGAAATAATTAAGACCATTTCGGCACTCCATTGGCCAATGCCCGGATATTTAACTAACGACTCAATGATTAAATTGTTTTCCAGCTTTTCTAGTTTTTTGAAATTAAGTTCCTTATCGATCACGGCCATTGCTATCGCACGAATGTAACGAATTTTATTCCTTGATAACCCACATCCTTGTATGGCAGCATCACCTAAATTCTGTAATTTATTTGCATTAAAAATTCGTCCGCCCTGCTTTTTTAATAATCTGTCATGAATTGTTTGTGCGGCTTTAACCGATAATTGCTGGCTAATAATTGTCCTGACCACGGCATGAAAGTGATTTGGTTTTTTAATGGGTTTATTATTAAATGAAAACGGTTGGCAGGATTTTATTAATTTTGCCATCACCGGATCCTTTCGGCATAAATGCCGTTTTGCTTTTAACAGCAGTGTATTATCCATGTTTGTATATCGGCTACCTAGTGATCCATTTCAAAATAATGGACACTAAATAAATCATCCGCATCAGTCCATGCTTTTATTGATTTAAAACCTGCCTTTTCAGCGAGCATCTGAAATTCATCCACCGTATATTTATAAGAACTTTCCGTATGGATACTTTCATTTTTTTTGAATTTAAAACGATGCTGGTCAATGGATACGGTATGTTCTTCATTGCTGACTAGGTGCATTTCAATACGTCCAAGTTTTTTATTATAAAAAGCATGGTGATGAAATTTTTCTACATCAAAATCTGCATTTAATTCATTACTAATTCGAGTCAGTAGATTCTGGTTAAAGGCGGCCGTCATCCCTGCATTGTCGTTATAGGCTGCATTCAGTGTATCAATGTCTTTTTTAAGATCCACACCTATCAGCAAGCCGCCGCCAGCTTGTAGTATACGAGAAAGATGGCGTAAAAAAGTAATCGCTTGTTCTGGCTCAAAGTTACCAATACTTGAGCCAGGGAAAAACGCAACCTTACGTGCGTGTTGATGGCAGGGAGGTAATGAAAAATCACGGGTATAATCCACACAGGCTGCATGTACTTCTAACCAAGGATACCCTGACGCCACATCTTCAGCGGCCAAACGTAGGTAATCTTTTGAAATATCCATTGGCATATACGCGATAGGATTAATCGTATCCAGAATAAGCCTCACTTTCTGGCTACTGCCACTTCCGGGCTCAATCAATAGGCAGTCTTCACCAATATACTCCGCGATTTCATCAATATTTTGTTCCAAAATGGATAATTCAGTTCTTGTTGGATAATATTCTAACGTTTCACAGATGGCATCAAATAATTGAGACCCTTTTTCATCATAGAAAAATTTTGGTGCGAGCACTCGTGGCGAACTTGCCATTCCATTAATAACTTCTTTATGAAAATCCACTGGTTCAGGATGGTAATCATAAAAATAAATACTACTAGTATTATCTTCCTTGCGATGAATTGATGTAGTTGTCATTGGACATCCCTTGCTAATCTAAAACCGCTAAATTGCCAACGTTCATGCGGATAAAAAAAGTTACGGTAACTTGGACGAATGTGACCCCTCGGTGTTGCACATGAACCACCACGCAATACCATTTGGCTACTCATAAATTTACCATTGTATTCACCTAACGGGCCACTGGCAGCAGCGTACCCCGGATAAGCGGAATACGCACTTTGCGTCCACTCCCAAACGTCACCGTACATTTGTTGCAATTTAACAGTACTTGACGGTGATTGTGTAGCGCAAGGTTGCAAGAATGTGGATTCACGCAAGTTCCCATCCACTTTGTATTTAAGCGCAGCCATTTCCCATTCGGCTTCGGTGGGCAAGCGCACTCCCGGCTGTTGTTCACTTAGCCAAAGGGCATAGGCCGCCGCCTCAAAATAACTGACATGACATACCGGCGCGTTACCATCAATGGCTTGCATACCAGAGAGTGTCATATACTGCCAACTATTCCCTTTTTGTTCCCAATACAGTGGGGCCTGCCATTGTTCGTTATTAATTATTTTCCATGCATCCGATAACCATAACGCGGGCTGTTGATAAGCGCCGACATTTATAAATTGCAGAAATTCATTGTTGCTAACCGGTTTGGATGCAAGTTGAAAGCTCTCCATATAAGTCTTATGTTGCGGGCATTCATTGTCATAACAAAAACCATTACCAGAAAAACCTATCGTTTTAAGGCCTCCGTTAAATTCTATCCAATTAATCTCTGTTTTAGTTTGCTCAACAAGGCCTACGTTACTAGTTGGTTCAGAATCTTTATACGCAGGCCTAAGTGGATTACTAGCAAAAATATGTTTGATGTCCGTTAACAGCAATTCCTGATGTTGTTGTTCATGATTAATCCCCAAAGCTGTTCGCGATAAAATCTCTTGTCGCTGTGGATGCACTATTTCTAACAACAGTGCCACCATGGCATTGTCGACATACTGACGATAATCATAGACTTCTTTTAGCGTTGGCCGTGATAAAACTCCACGTTGATGTCGCGGATGATATAAACCAATTGTGTCGTAATAGGAATTAAATAAAACTGCAAACTTTGGATTGTATTCTTTATAATTTTTATAAAAGGGTTTTAATAATAAAGTTTCAAAAAACCAGCTCGTATGCGCCAAATGCCATTTGGGGGGGCTGACTTCAGGCATTGTTTGGATGCCGTAATCCTCAACTTCGAGGGGCTCGCACAATAACTCACTGTCATCTCGGATACGCCGATAGTCATTTAAGACATTCTCTTGTATTTGGTTAGATTGCTTTGATTTTGTTTTCATAATATTACTGTTCTTTTTTATTCAAATTAACTATTTCAGAATAATCCCTGAATTTATCCATATCAGTCACGGTTGCATGAACAATCATAAATGCACTCATTTTATTCTCCTCATATTATTTATTCAAACTCACGATACTTCAGCTTTTGAACAAGATTAACCGTTGCCTTAATGGAACGGAACCCTTGATATTTGCACTCTACTGTTGCAATAATGCACCGCATGGATTGGGATGATATTCGATATTTCTTAGCGGTCGCCCGTAAAAGCTCAATACGCGGGGGAGCTGCACAACTCGGCGTTAATCACTCAACGGTCTCCCGCCGTATTAATACTTTTGAACAAAAACTCGATGTACGATTATTTGACCGACTACCAACCGGCTATGCCCTCACCCCGGCGGGAGAAGACATGCTCGACAGCGCACAACGAATTGAAGAAGAAGTTAACACGCTAGACAGAAAAGTACTCGGCCGCGATGCTGAATTAAGAGGCCAGATACGAGTCACCATGCCTGCGCCTATCAGCAATATCTTAACGCCGGAACTTGTCGCCTTTACCAAACGTTTTCCTGCTATCGAAATTGAACTACTGATTTCATACGAAGAATTTAATTTAAACAAACGTGAAGCCGATGTTGCTATCCGCATTACCAACAATCCTGCCGAACATTTAGTCGGACGAAAGGTCCTTAAGTACACAAAAGCTATTTACGGCTCTACAACGTACCTAACTGACTATAACAAAACGGCCGATCCCGAATCACTTTGCTGGATTGGCTGGGACAGTGCTACCGATGACCAATGGATAAAAAACACTCCTTTTCCAAATATTGCTATTCAACACCAGTTTCCAGATCCCATGTCGCAACTCACTGCCATTAAAGCAGGGCTCGGCATTACCATTTTGCCCTGTTTTCTGTGCGATACTGAATCTGGCCTACAACGTGTGCCCCCCGGTGACCCGATCCCTGCTTGGGACATATGGTTACTCACACATAAAGATCTTCGTGATACAACACGTATTAAAACTTTTATGAATTTTATAACGGATGCTATTCGACGACAGAGTGATTTGTTTACCGGCCAGTTCGCCCATTAAATCATATATGTAAAAATCAGTATGCAAAACAAGCTACAACAACCTTTTTTATCTTTACCCTTGTATAGCGTGATTAGGTATAGCGTGATTAGCTCTACATGTTTTTTATGCTTAATTTGCTAAAGTATAAAGAATGAAAATCGGATTCCTTCAGCGCCGGCGGCGACGTCGTCGGCTAAAATCCAGAACTAAGTTTGTACGCTACAGTATTTACCTATTACGGATTTTCACTCTTGTTTTAGTACTCGATATTTTTTATATAAATATTATCTGGCCAAATTGGTCTGAGTACGGTCGCGGCCCCGTTAAAAAAACCAAATTTATTCAGGCTTATGAGGCCCGCCAAAAAAAAGATCCCCATCTACCACACCTGCGCTGGAAACCCGTGCCCATGAACTGGATACCCAAGAAGATGCGTATGGCGGTCGTTGTGGCTGAAGATGCACGTTTTTATCAACACACCGGTTTTGATTTAAATGCTTTAAAAGAAGCCATGGAATACAACGTGGAACATATGGATTTTAAATACGGCGGCAGCACCATTTCACAACAAACTATCAAGAATATGTTCTTAAGCTCAGCACGCAACCCACTGCGTAAATGGCATGAGCTGATACTCACGATAGGAATGGAAATGAAATTAAGTAAAGCCCGTATATTAGATATTTATTTGAATGTTGCACAATTTGGTCAGGGTATTTTTGGTGTGGAGGCTGCATCCCGTTATTACTATGGTATTTCTGCCTACACATTATCAAAGCGCCAAGCTGCCGAACTGGCGGCCACTCTGCCTAGTCCGGTCAAGAACAATCCTAAAACACGCACTAAACACTTTTTGCAACGGAGTAAAAAAATTCTTCGCTATATGCAAATATTGGAACGAAAAAGGTAAGGTTTACGTTACTTAAAATAGCGACATTAAAGCCTGCTTATCATTTTCGGGTGGCGTATTTGTAAATAGAACTCATTTTTCCACTTGTAGACCCAACCACGCGCATAAAGTGTTTTATCTTTTAAATCTTTAAGCCTTAGATTTTTTAAATCAATATTCTTAAAATACTTAAAGTCTTTTCGCTTTATCCGTAAGGTGAACGCAGGTGCTAACTGTAACCATATTGAACCACGGCTTTTGCCAATACGCATGACATTGCCTTTTATAAAAGCAAAACCCGTATCTTTTATTTTATCGGCATCAACAACTTTAAACGAAGCAACCGACCAGATATTTTTTTCTTTTTTTCTGGCTTGTCGCTCTAACTTAAAATAACAAACAATTAAAGCCACATTCGGTGGCACAACAACCGCACTCGCTAAACTCTGTTTAACCAACATTCCGTTAAGATTACGCCCATCACTTAAAAACAGGTGAGCTAACAGCCGCCCGTAATGATCTTTTTTCTGCCGGCCAAACTTTAAATAGACTTTTTTGTTCGCTCTTAACTGCCTGTTGAGATAGCGTTTTGCCGCCACCCCATAAGCCTCTGCTTTTTTAGGATAATGCGCTAATTCGGGTGCATTAATGCCTATCAGCCGAACCCTTTGTTTATCCGCTAAAACAACGGTATCGCCATCCACCACTCTTGCCACACTAGCGGTCTGATCGTAATGCTTAACACCACACTCAGCGGCAACAACCCCCTCTGGCATAAAAGCTGCCACTATATAGCAGGCAATAAAAAAGGCGTTCAAATTGAACACCTTTTTCAGATAATAAAACCGCATCGTCTTTATTTTGATGACATACCGTATTTTTGACGGAATTTATCAACTCGACCCGCTGTATCAACAATTTTTTGTTTGCCGGTGTAAAAAGGATGGCAGCTCGAACAAACTTCAATGCTCAGCGCATCTTTACCAACCGTTGAACCGGTTTTAAATGTGTTACCGCAACTGCAGGTAACAGTCACTTCAGAATATTTGGGATGGATATCAGCTTTCATTTTATTGCCTCATTAATTTAAGTCGTATCGCCACTGAAACCCAATAAAACGTTGCTACGTAATGTTCAGCACCATACTAAAAACAGTCGGCAATAATACGTAAAAGCACCTCTAACAGCAAGCACTATCAAGGAAAATAATTCCGAATCTGCGAGATTAACTAGCTTCGAACGAAAGCCGCACGGTTAAATGGTAAAACAGTGGCTGTTCGACGCGTACGACGAGGTTCTCGTCCCTCGACCATGCCAGCCAGATCTTTGTACATCGAACCTAGCTCATCAAACGATTTCCACATCATTTCAGATATCGCAATGGTTGCCGCCAGTGGATTTGCAGCCCGTTCACGCACCTTATCAATACGCCATTGCAAGCAGCGTAGACGCTCGCGGTGTTTTTCTGGCACACTATTAATATAGTCTGCAATACGTTTGGCACGAACCGACTCAAAATTCTCCGGGCTGTCACGCCAAAGTTCCATCCATGTTTCAAAATTCAATTTTTCTTGCTTTCGACTCTCAATCATTTTCGGTACCAACTTTTACACCTTAAATAACATTACCAACGAATCGGCTTCCCCAATAACTCTATAATTCGTAAGCTTACTTATTAAGAATACTGCGTGAGCAATGGCATTTTGTCAAAATGCTTAGCGTTGTTTTCTCATCTTTCACATAAGAAATAAGCTGTATATAATTGTTTAAGAAGAATTTTTAAAAATAAACAAAAATAATATTATTTTGCTTGTATTTTTAAATAACACAGAAATAGGAATTTGGGAGTTAAACAAGCTTTCGAACAAAGCTTAGCCTTTAATCAAATACACGACGAAACAGGTTTAAATCTGATACTTATTTTCTTCCGCCGTGCTCGTTGCAGTTACATTTCACAATCTTTTTATTTTTTTCGCTTCATTGAATCAAAGAACTCGGCATTGGTTTTATTGGCCTTGAGCTTATCAAAAATAAATTCCATTGCGGCCACTTCGTCCATTTCGTGTACCACTTTGCGCAAGATCCACATCATTTGCAGCTCATCCGGCTTAGTTAGCAATTCTTCACGGCGAGTGCCGGAACGATTAATATTAATCGCAGGGAAAATACGCTTTTCGGCAATTTTACGGTCCAGATGCACTTCCATATTACCCGTGCCTTTAAATTCTTCGTAAATCACATCGTCCATACGCGAACCAGTTTCAACCAGAGCCGTGGCTAAAATGGTGAGTGAGCCACCTTCTTCAATATTACGCGCCGCGCCAAAGAAACGTTTTGGGCGTTGCAACGCATTAGCGTCCACACCACCGGTCAGCACCTTACCCGAAGACGGAATAACCGTATTATAAGCACGCGCTAAACGGGTAATAGAATCGAGTAAAATCACCACGTCTTTTTTATGTTCCACCAGGCGTTTGGCCTTTTCTATTACCATTTCAGCCACTTGTACATGGCGACTCGCAGGTTCGTCAAACGTACTGGAAACAACTTCGCCTTTAACCGAGCGGGACATTTCTGTTACTTCTTCAGGTCGTTCATCAATTAACAAGACAATAAGGTGGCATTCAGGATGATTGATAGAAATAGAATGCGCAATATCATGCAGCATCATTGTTTTACCGGCTTTTGGTGGAGAAACAATCAAACCCCGTTGGCCTTTACCGATGGGGGCGGCTAAATCAATCACCCGTGCGGTAATATCTTCGGTACTGCCATTGCCCATTTCCATAATTAAACGTTCATTCGGGTGCAGTGGCGTTAAATTTTCAAACAACACTTTTCGACGACTATTTTCAGGGGAATCGAAATTAATTTCACTTACCTTTAATAGTGCAAAATAGCGTTCGCCATCTTTAGGTGGGCGTATTTTCCCAGCAACGGTATCCCCGGTGCGTAAGCTAAAACGTCTAATTTGACTTGGCGACACATAAATATCATCCGGACCGGCTAAATAAGAACTTTCGGCTGAACGTAAAAAACCAAAACCATCCTGTAATATTTCCAGAACACCATCACCGTGGATATCTTCACCTTTTTTTGCATGTGCTTTAAGAATGGAAAAGATAATGTCTTGCTTGCGGGAACGAGCCGTACCCTCAACGCCTTTTTCGGCAGCAATTTTAATCAGTTCAGGAACAGGGGTTTTTTTTAATTCGGTTAAATTCATAACAAAGGGGTCTTTTTTTGGGTGATTAATATAATTGATTAGTTTTTTAAAGAATAGCGCGACGAAAATACGCAATTATGTTTGGATTAATTAATTCTTTAGGGTGTAATTATTGGCGTTGCTTAAACGTTATATTTAGTGGGAGTTAAAAACTTAGGACTCGATATCTGACTGTTTGTGCTTAATGTATTTTAGGTATTATAAAGACAAAAGGCAATGAACTTCAGAATAAAGCGTCATTGTTTAATAAAAGTAACACTAAATTCATGATTCGTCCAGTCTCATTTTAAATTAATACGGTCTTTAATTAAAATGAGGCTGGACAGGAATACAAAATGTTAAAGGTTACTATCGATAAAAGCGGTGAGTTGTGACTTGGAAACCGCACCCACTTTAGTGGCTTCGACATTGCCACCTTTAAAGATCATCAAGGTTGGAATGCCACGAATACCAAATTTTGGTGGTGTATTTGGGTTTTCATCGATGTTTAGCTTGGCTATTTTTAATTTACCATCATATTCGTCGGCAATTTCATCCAAAATGGGTGCAATCATTTTGCATGGCCCACACCAGTCAGCCCAATAATCCACAAGTACTGGACCTTCTGCATTGACTACCTCAGCCTCAAAGGTATCATCGGTGACGTAGCTTATCTTATCGCTCAAGATTTATTCTCCTAAATGAAAGGGTCAAAATTAAATGTTAGTCCCTGATATAACAAATTTAGCAAAGCTTGCTTTGCTTGAACAGCCTTTTTCAATATTTGATTATACAACAATCAGGCTAATAATTATATTTGAGCGCAACAAAGGAGACTTTGCAAGCCTAAATAGGATTTTAAGGCGTAATTTTGGTATGCTATGCCGCTATGACGAATAAACATTTAACGGATACGACTTTTGCTAGCCTCAATCTTGACCCAGACTTACTAAAAGGGATTGAATCAACCGGCTTTACTTATTGCACCCCCATTCAGGCTGAAACCATTCCAATTGCCATGCAAGGCAACGATGTTGCAGGACAGGCACAAACCGGCACAGGCAAAAGCGCCGCTTTTTTAGTCCCCATGTTCCAACAATTAATAAAAAGCGACTGTGATGCGTCAAACCCTAACCCAAAAGCCTTTATTCTGGCGCCAACACGGGAACTCGCACAGCAAATTTATAACGATGCAGAAAAAATTGGCCAGTTTACTGGTATACGACTTGCCGTTGTCTATGGCGGCACCGGCTACGATTCGCAACGCAAAACACTGGAAGCGGGCGTTGATGTACTCATCGGCACCGTAGGGCGTTTAATCGATTATTTTAAACAACATATCTACAACTTAAAGTCGGTTCAAGTGATGATTCTTGATGAAGCGGATCGCATGTTCGACCTTGGTTTTATCGACGATATCCGTTATTTATTTCGCCGAATGCCGGCACCTAAAGATCGCCTCAGTATGTTATTTTCAGCCACGCTGTCACACCGTGTTTCTGAACTGGCCTATGACCATCTGAACGAGCCCACTCGCGTCGAAATTGAGCCCGAACAAGTGACATCAGAGCAAATTAATCAAATGCTTTATTACCCTGCCAACGATGAAAAAATTCCTTTATTGTTAGGCTTGTTTAAAGCACACGACATTCATCGTGCCGTGGTTTTTTGTAATACCAAACGCGCCACCGAAAAAGTGTCGGCTTTTTTTGCTGGCAATGGCTATGAAGTCGCACTGCTATCCGGCGATGTGCCACAAAAGAAACGCCTCAGTTTATTACAGCGTTTTACTGACGGTGAAATTAATATCATGGTCGCCACCGATGTTGCCGCACGCGGTTTACATATTCCTGCGGTTAGCCATGTGATTAATTATGATTTGCCAAATGATGCCGAAGACTATGTGCATCGCATTGGTCGTACCGCTCGAGCGGGTGCATCGGGTGAAGCAATTAGCTTTGCCTGTGAAGACTCGGTGTTCTCACTACCCGCTATTGAAGAATATATCGACAGCAAAATTCCAGTTGCATCCATTACCGCTAATTTATTAGTTAAACCCAAAGCGCCTATTTTCCCACCCAGAAAAAAAGGCCCACCGCACCATAATAGAAACAGTAATAATAGGAATAGTCGCAACCGGAACTACCGGTAAGAAAATTTGTTCTTCAATTAAGAGTTGAGATAACAGAATCCGTTCACCTTAAACTAGCTGCAAACTTGGCAAATTTCATTTCTTTATAAGACTCACCCACCACATATTCCAATGCGGCTTTAAACTGTTTTTTTGACCTTAAACCCGGTAAACGAAAAACTTCGTGGCCACCTACATCAACAAAAACAAGGGTGGGCGTAAATTCAAAGCCATGCTCATTCGCATACTCACGTTCCGTCATTGTTTTGCCATAAAAGTCCGTTAATTTACGGCTACCGCGCGTGTCCAGCGCTAAAACTTCAAAATATTTCTGCGTATAGGCAACCAGTTGCGGATCGCCCCAATTCCTTTTTAAATGTTTAGCGCAAAAGCCACAGTCGTGCTGCGACATAAATAAAATTAGATATTTTTTATGTGCGTCTTTTACATCCTGCAAATCATCCCTTAAGTCTAAAAGGCTTAATTTAAACCAGTCGGGGTACGCAATATCAAGCTTGGCCGCCCCCGCATTCGCGCTTAAGACAAACAAACAGATAAAAATAATTTTTAACATAAAACTGAACCCTATGAATACAAGCACTCAAAACCTACGTTATACTATAGCCCAAGTTATTCCATAAACAATTGAGACGCTGTGGGCCATGACAATTAAAGCAAGCATTTCTTATGGTGAGTTCCTCGACAAACTCACTATTTTGGAAATTAAAAAAGAGCGCATTAAAGATAAAGACAAGCTGCAAAACATACAAAACGAACTCGATAGCGTCATCACCGCATGGCAAAACTGCCCTGCATCCAACGTTGATATTAAAAATGAGCTTGCGGCACTAAAAGCCATTAATGAAAAACTCTGGGTGATCGAAGACGATATTCGCGACAAAGAACGTCAACAAGTATTTGATCAGAGCTTTATTGATTTAGCCCGTAGCGTGTATTTTGAAAATGATACCCGAGCCCGAATTAAAAAAGAGATTAACTTAAAACTTGGCTCAGATTTAATTGAAGAAAAATCTTACGCGGACTATAGCAATAATTAAGCCTTTAAATTTAGACAAAAAAACCCCGCAACAAAGCGGGGTTTTTATTGTCTCAGTGCGCTAGTCAAAACTATGCACTTTAGTGCAAGGCTTTAGCTGCTACACAGATATGCTAGGCTATGGATTATGAAAGAGCAAAGGCGA
>VAPK010319381.1_pt1 | contig 31483 bp, 31 predicted proteins | sample 3395031 | NCBI WGS metagenome assembly VAPK01 (sample SAMN08290443, study PRJNA428436) | hydrothermal vent metagenome | isolation source: Deep-sea hydrothermal vent chimney 1 | place: Pacific Ocean: Juan De Fuca Ridge
AACTTAAGTTTTACCCCGGCGCCGGATTTTGATCAGAACTTTACCATTGCCACGTCCGTGGATGACGGGGTTGCGCCCGCGGTTACCGGGAGTAAGTCGGTAACAGTGACGCCGGTTAATGACGCACCTGTTATTACCGGCCAAACGCCTTCACCTATTAGTCTGCAGGCGAACAATGTATTAACCATTAATTTTAGCCACCTGCTGGTCACCGATGTTGATAACGATTATCCGTCAGGTTATACGCTAACAGTTAATGCCGGCCCCAACTATATTGTGGGGGGAACAACGATTACGCCAACGCTTAATTATACTGGTCCACTGAATGTGCCAGTGATTGTTAACGATGGAAATGCTGACAGCAATCCGTTTAATGTCATTGTTAACGTGCTTGCGGCAAACACGCCACCAACCGCAACAATTGATACACCCAACGCCGATCGAGGCATGGCGGTGAATACGTCATTTTCTTTTGCGGGCAGTGCAACAGATACGGAAGATTTACCTGCCGAGCTGTCTTATGCCTGGGATTTTGGGACGACAGCAATTCCTAATGCTAATTTGCAAAATCCTGCTGCTACCTATCCGTCGTTAGGGGTATACACGGTTACATTAACAGTAACCGATACCGGGGGTTTAACCGCGACGGATGTCAGAACAATTGAAGTGGTGGATACTTGGGGTACGCCGCAATTAATTGAAGCAGTTGACGATAATCTGGTGGCTGCACCGTACGGGCCAAGTGCGGAAGCTTATGCACCGAAACTCGCGATTGACGGCGCTAATAATGTATTTGTGGTATGGCAACAAAGTTGGCTTGGTGATGGATTTAACAGAACCATCGCAAACCGTTACAACGCTGTCAGCGGAATCTGGGAAACGGCAGCGCCAATTGATAATAGTCCATCGGTTAATACGTATTCGCCCGAGGTGGTGACAACGCCATCGGGCACGGCTATTTCCGTGTGGCGGCAATGGGACGGAACGAAATACGACCTATGGTATAACCGCTATAATATTGGCGGTGGTTGGCTCACCACACCACAGCAAACCGTAGAAAATTCTGTAAACACAATTTATAGCTTCAATATAGCGCAAGATGGTGCTGGTAATGTGCGGGCTGTGTGGGAAGACGTCACCCCTAGCCCAAGTACGAGTCTCATTAAGGGGAATTTATACAACTTTAGTACCAATTCTTGGGGTGCCGAACAGTCGCTTGAGGTTTTCCGTGGCGGTTCGAAGAATCCACAGATAGCAATCGGTGGTGTAAATAACAATGCGGCAATAACCATCTGGCTCGATGCTGGCTCGATGCGGTCCAATATTGTTTTAGGTGCCGCCACCAATTGGTCCAACCAGGTTGAAATGGTCGGGCAAATCTCTACTGGTGAAAAAGAAGTGGGCGTTTTTAGCACCAATGATGGGCTTGCAGTGTGGGCGCCGCGAAATGATCAAGTCTATTGGAGCTTGTTTGAGATGCAGGGCATTTTTCCCAACCGATGGAGTGGGGGTGCTGGGGGTGCATTGCTTGCGGCAAACATTACTGATGTGTCGTCTGTTTCCCTTGCCATTGATAGTTCGGACAGGGCAATCGTTGCATTTATCGGTACTCACACAGATGGCCGCAAAGGTGTGTGGGTAAGCCGTTATACAGGCGTCTGGAGTACGCCCGAATTAATTAGTTCAACCGTGTTGGCTGCAACAGCGACGCGCGGTGTTGTTGTGGCCGTCGATTTAACTGGAAATGCTGTGGCAGTATGGTACCAGGGAGGTGATCTTTGGGGCAGTCGTTATACGGTTAATACTACCTGGAGTACACCAAGATTACTCGAGACCAATGATCGAGGAGGGAATTTCTCACCACAGGTTGCGTTTGATTCAAACGGTGTCGCAACGGTGGTTTGGAGTCAGGCTGTATTGGCCACAATGAGTGATTTAACGGAACAGGCCGTAGAGAGCATTTTTGCAAACCGCTTACAGTAGCCATCGTTATCTGGGTTTGGTGTCTGCGCGTTTAAACCTAAAATAAATCAGTTGAATCTACTCGGCAACTGCTCCTGCGTTGCCCTTGCTACGGTTCAACTGATTTATTTAGGTTAAACTCAACCGCCCAACCCCTGATGTAAAGTGGCTTTCACCCCTCGGTACCTACCGCCGAGGCCCTTCATAGCAGGTTCTCTGCGCTTGTATTTTTATAACTAAAGAACTTCAGTTTTAGTCATTGCGGGTTGTGACACAACATGCCAATACCGGTATTTATAGGGTGTCGCCATTTTGCGACTGGCGGAACTAATAATGATTTCAAGATGTTACGGTTCTCTGCCCGAGGGACAGTCTCTCTGCGGAGACAGTTGCCCTGCTTAATCATTGGGCCAGGCGCGCTGGATTTTTTGTAAGTAACTGAAAAAACAGGGGATTGTTTGATTGGCACGTTGCTTGCACGTTTACCCAGTGTCACTGAGGGAGTTGCTGCTATGTCACGAACATACTAGGTTACGGACATAACTAGCCCCATAAAATGTGTGGGCAAGGGCAATTTTAACACGACAAACTTACATACAATAACCCTAACTCAAGAAGAGAGGACTACTTTATGAATATGAACAAGAAACTATTTGCCGCACTCGCTATTATGGCTTCCAGCGTTGTTTATGCTGATAGCACCTTCAAAAAAGTCGATGCCGACCAAAGTGGCATGATCAGCAAAGAAGAAGCTGCTGTGTTGAAGCCACTGGCTGCAAAATGGGACAGCTACGACAGCAACGCAGACGGTATGCTGGATGAGGCAGAGTTTGCCAAATTTGAGGCAGCTCCAGAAGAGGCCAAATAAGACGAGCCTTATCTTATAGAAGAAGCAGGACCTCTAATTTCTCCAAGCAACAATAACAGAGGCCCTTGTGCGGTGCATGAGGGGGCTTGCTGGAGCTGGTCGCGATACTGTCGCGGCCAGTCGTCCACAAAAGGCACGCCATGCAAATCTGCACTTCCAGCGCTAAGAATCCCACGGATGGGGTTTTTAGCGTTATCTTTTCATTTGGTTATCGCTTTCTTCTTAATAATTTCTTTCTCGCGCGAACCCAGCACGTGTTGAAGCCATTCCAGGGATAGCCTTAGCCTGGCATCGGGCGAAATATCACAGTCACTTTGACGCGTTTTTCACTTCGGTCTATGATGGTTTGAAGAGCGCACAGCGTGACAATATTCCCTCGCAATTCCACTGCGTGATGCGTGATCTCGATGCACAAAAGCGGTATCCTGCACCTGCTGCAGCTCTCGTCAATCTACCACGATTTAGGCACGGGGAGTCCGTCGAGAACAAGAGTCGTCGTCGCCAGAGGAAACCATTTTGAGCCAGATTTTTCGATAAAATGACGCGTAGGGAATATTTAACGGGTTTTCTAGGTGATTCTGATTCTGGAGGAATTGAGCGGTGCGTTTAGCTTTACCAACCTCGATTTTTCAATTGGCGTTGATCGGCTCGTTGCTCACCGCCCTGCCACTCTCGGCCGCGTTGGTGAATACCTTTGTGCAGATCGACAATCTGTCGGCGCAGATGCAACTGGCGGTGCGAAACTCCACCCAGGCAGTTGATGCCAGCCGTAGTATCATGGCCCAGGCGTTGAATATGGAACGCAGCGCGGGTCAGTACCTCGTCTTGCGCGATCCCGCGTTATTGCAGCGCTATGAAGTTCAGCACGACCACTTCGCCAATGCTATTTCCAGGCTGGAAGATTTACCGCTGGGCGAGGATCTGGCCAATCGGCTGAAGCAATTGCGCCAGCGTGAACAGGTTCTGTATCTCGCGCTTCTCAAGGTGGCCGACGCGCCCAAGTTGTCAGCGCAAGACCTGCCACAAGAACTAGCGGAACAACATAACTTGGTCCAGCTTGTACGTCCGATTCCCTTCGAGATCACGCAGATGATCACCCAGCAAAGCAATGTCATGACCCGGCAGGTGAAAGAGGTGCAAAACCTGCTGCTGCAGGCGCTAGGTTTGATTCCGCTGGCGTTGATCTTGGCTGTTGTTTACAGTATAGTAATTAGTCACCCATTGCGGCATTTGGGAGCCGCCATCCGTCGCTTAGGCACTGGTGAATTTTCGACACCTGTGAACGTGAGTGGTCCGCAGGATATCCACGAACTCAGCGAACACCTCGACTGGCTGCGCAGGCAACTGTTGGAACTGGACGAGCAGAAACAGATTTTTTTGCACCACGTATCACACGAACTGAAAACACCGCTGACAGCCATTCGCGAGGGTGCGGAGTTGTTGCGCGATGAGGTGGTTGGTGAGCTGAATCACGAGCAGGCGGAAGTGGCAAGCATCCTGCGGGAGAGCAGTCTTCTGTTGCAGGCGCAGGTCGAGGCGCTGCTGAATTTTAACGCCGCTTTAGCGCAGGAAAAGCCACTGCGGCAGGAAACCATCGCCCTGAATACCCTGTTACCGGAGATTATCGACAAGCATCGTCTTGCCATGCGGGCTAGAGAGATTACCGTGCAGACCGAGCTGCAAGCGGTTAACCTGTGCGGTGAACGAGAGCAAATCCGCACCCTGGTGGACAACTTATTGTCTAACGCCATCAAATACTCACCAGCAGGTAGTCGCGTTCAGCTGAAGCTTTGGGAAGAGGACAATGAGGCCTTTATTGATGTCGTAGACATGGGGCCAGGCATCAGCACGGAGGAACGGGGCCGGGTTTTCGAGCCTTTCTACCAGGGCGAGGGCGGGCAGCTTGCACGAGGCCATGTCAAGGGCACAGGGCTGGGGCTGGCCATAGCCCAACGTTATGCCCACCTGCACCGTGGTGGCATAGAGGTGCGGGACTGTCAGGTGGGGGCGCATTTACGTGTTACCCTGCCATTGGCTACCGCAGGATAACGGGATGCATAATAGGAGCAGGAGCTTGTATTCGATGATTCGCCAGGGAACGGGGGTAATAGCCGCGCTGATGCTGACGGCCTGTGCTCAATTGCACACAACCAGCCAGCCACCACTGGCGACGGAAGGCCAGAGCGAGGTGTGTGATGTGGCGGAGTTCTATGCCGGGGTTTCACAGTTGTCAGCCGAGGCAGGGCAGAAAATCCTTCAGGTGCGCAGTGATAATAACCCATGCAATCAGTTGCGCCAGGCAGTGCTACTCAGCAAGCCTGGTACGGCTTTCTTCGATAATGCACAGGCGGGCCGGTTACTGAGAGGTTTTCTGCATAATCCCAATTATGCGCGCCACCCGGATAGGGGCTTTGCATCCTTGCTGGCGGATACCGTGGACGAGCGCCAAAAGACACAGGCGGTACTTCAGATACAACACAACCTGAAAGAAAACCTGGCACAGGAGCAGGTTGTTTCGCAGACTCTGGCGCAGAAACTTGAGTGGGAACACAATGCCACAGAATCGTTGCGCAAACAATTGAAGGCGCTGCAATCACAGCTCGATCGGCTAAAATCTATCGAACAGGATATCAACGAAAAGGAGCAGTCGGTTGTCGCTCCAACGACAGACAGGGAAACCGATGAACCAAACCAAGATACTCCTGATTGACGATGACGCCGGCCTGTTAAGGCTGCTGTCGTTGCGCCTCAAGGCCATTGATTTTGTCGTCGAAACGGCTAATAACGGCCGTCAGGCGCTGGGCAAGCTGCCCATCTTCCAGCCGCACGTGATCATTACCGATTTGCGCATGGAGGGCATGAGTGGTCTGGCCCTGTTTGATGAGGTGCATGCCCGTTATCCTTCGTTGCCGGTAATCATTCTCACCGCCCACGGCACCATCCCCGATGCAGTCGATGCCACCCGCAAGGGCGTATTCAGTTATCTGACCAAGCCCTTCGACAGCAAGCAACTGTTGGAGAATATCAACGCGGCCCGGCGGCATGGCCACCCGCAGACGGACAACGACACCGTCAGCGCTGACCAAACCTGGCGGCGCAGTATTGTGACGGCCAGTCCGATGATGGATGAGCTCCTCAAACAGGCCTGGCGGGTGGCACAGTCGGATGTGAGTATTCTGATCCAGAGCGAGAGCGGCACTGGCAAGGAGTTGCTGGCGCGGGCCATCCACGCAGCCAGCCCGCGTGCTGAGGAACCCTTCGTGGCGATCAACTGCGCCGCCATCCCTGAGACCTTATTGGTGTCAGAACTTTTCGGCCATCGCAAGGGGGCGTTCACCGGTGCTGACCGCAACCACACCGGTTTATTCGAGACCGCCAACGGTGGCTCTTTGTTTCTGGACGAGATCGGCGACATGCCGCTGGAATTTCAGGCCAAGCTATTGCGCGTGCTGCAGGAGGGGGAAGTACGGCCACTGGGAATGTCGCAACCGGTGTCAGTGGATGTCAGGATTATTTCCGCTACCCACACCGACCTCGAGGCCGCCATCGAGACGCGGGCGTTCCGCAGTGACCTATATTACCGCCTTAATGTGGTCATGCTCGAACTCCCGGCGCTGGCCGGTCGTTGCGAAGACATACCGTTGCTCGCCAACCACTTTCTGTCCCAGCTGTTGCAACGTGCCCATAACTGCGTCGCCCGGTCCTTCTCCCGCGACGCGATGGAACTGCTTATGGCTGCGCCCTGGCCGGGCAATATCCGCCAGTTGCTCAACGTGGTGGAACAGGTCGCGGTACTGACAACTTCCCCGGTCATTTCGGTTAGCCTGGTGCACAAGGCCCTGCGCGGCAAGACCCAGGAGGTAGTGCCGCTGGGTGAAGCGCAAAGCCAGTTCGAACGTGACTATCTCGTGCAGATAATGCAGATGACCCACGGCAATGTCTGCCAGGCTGCCCGTCTGGCGCAGCGCAATCGCACCGACTTTTACAAACTGCTGCACCGCCATCAGCTCGAACCGGGCTTGTTTCGCCATAACTAAAGGTCGTTATACCAGTCTTCTAGGGAATCTCTGATTAAGTCTGAGCACTCAAGATATCGCCGTGTGAGCCGCTATTATACTCATCACGGGTCGGTGTATATGTATAACAACCAAACCTTTTCAATGCAGCAAGATAGGATCGTAAACAGGTGAGTTCAGTGAATCAACTGCTCCGCAGGGTACTTTTCTTTTTCGTGGGAACCGTTTCCGCCGCTGTTGTGGCACAACCTATCCACGTCATCCCAATGACAGAAAAAAGTGCTGAAACCTTCTATATCCAGGGTATCATTCAAGGCCTCGGTAACGTCGAGTTTCTGGTCGACACGGGCTCCAGCTATGTCACCATCAACGAACACGCCCTGGCGACACTCAAACAACAGGGCGAGGTCAGCTACGTCAAAGACTTGATGGGCATCCTCGCCGACGGACGGCGTAAACGGGTTCCCGTGTACCGCATAGGCACTATCCAGCTTGGTGACAAGTGCGAACTCCATGATGTGGAAGCCGCTGTTTTTCCTGGCCGCACGCGGCACATCCTGGGACTCAGCGGCCTGAGAAAAGCTGGCACCTTCACTTTCTCCTTTGAACCGCCGCAACTGATGCTGGCTGAATGCGCGCTGGCGTCGGGCCCTTGAGGTATCACACATCAGTTGAAGCTGCATCAAATCAACTGATTAGCGACCCTACCAATTGCGATACTTCCGTCAAGCCATGCCGGGTTAAATATTCTCCGATGCCAGAATTTATTTTCAAACAGACCAGCGGATCATAAAATAATGCGGTGCCGATGCCAACGGCGCTCGCACCGGCAATAATAAACTGCAGCGCATCTTCAGCAGTTAAAATACCACCTTGACCGATAATAGGGATATTGTGTTCACGGCAAACCTGGTAAACCTGATGCACTTTCAATAAAGCAATCGGTTTAATAGCTGGCCCGGACAGACCGCCTTGTGTGTTACCCAAAATAGCAGTGCGCTGCTCTATATCGATTGCCATACCCATCAATGTATTGATAACTGCAAATGCATCCGTTCCCGCATCGATACATCGTTGTGCATTATCGGCAATATTTGTTTGATTAGGTGATAACTTTGTAATAAGAGGTTTGTCCGTGACGGCACGGCACGCTTCCACCACACGAGCGGACATAACCGGATCATTACCAAACACGACACCGCCTTCCTTAATATTTGGGCAAGAAATATTTATTTCGATCGCATCAATGGGCGAGTCATTAAACAATTCGGTGACTTTTTGGTATTCATCTATTGTCGAACCGGAAACATTTGCAATAAACCGTGTTTCGCCAAAATCCAAGGTGGTTAAGATTTTATCTACTACGTGTTGAGCTCCAGGATTTTGCAAGCCAATCGAGTTGAGCATACCCATTGGTGTTTCATAAACGCGATGTGGCGCATTTCCAGCACGTTTCCTTAATGTGGTGCCTTTTAAACAAATTGCACCCACCTCGCGGTTGGAAAAACCTTCAACCCGCGTATATTCTTCCCCAAAACCAACACAGCCAGACAACAGCACCAGTGGCGTATTAAACTGCATACCACAGAACTCTGTTTTAAGCCCTGTTTTAAGCGTTGTTTTTAGATCTATTTTTGGTTCAATAGTTAAATTTTGCTTGTCAATCATAATTAACCTATCGTAACATTTTGCAGGGGTTTTCGCAGGAAAGTGTTTATTTTGCGAGAGGACAGGAGTCCGAAGCGATAGAGACTGTTTTAGGCCGGGATATTTACCGCAAAAGGTGCAAAGGATGCGAAGAAAGATTTTTAGTATTTAAAGCTTTAGTGCTCTTTGTGGTAAAGCAACAATCCGGCAACAATAATCCGCAACAAGGCACTTAATTTATGTTTCATATTGTACTATACGAACCCGAAATTCCGCCCAACACAGGCAACATTATACGTTTGTGTGCTAATAGCGGTGCCAGTCTACATATAATCCAACCCGCCGCATTTTCTCTGGATGATAAAAAACTTAGACGGGCTGGTCTGGATTATCGAGAATTTGCCGACATCAAAGAATATAAGAATTTTGCAGTATTTCAAAATAGCGTCAAAACTAATCGAGTATTCGCCTTATCAACAAAAGGTAAAAAATATTATTCTGAAACACAATTCGAAAAAGAAGACGCTTTCTTGTTTGGACCGGAAACTCGCGGCTTACCAAATGAAATTCTGCAAAGCTTCCCTAAAAACCAAGTGCTGCGAATTCCTATGCTGGCAAACAGTCGCAGCCTGAACCTCTCCAACACAGCTGCACTGGTTTTATATGAAGCTTGGCGACAACTGGGCTTTAGTGGCGCTGTCTAATCTGGATTTCACCGCAAATCCGTTACTCCGCTTTTTGTTCCCGCTCAAGCAAAGCACCCACGGCCTGCTTGGGGGGGCAGTTTTCATAAAGAACACGAAACACTTGTTCAACAATCGGCATTTCTACAGCAAAACTCTGGGCAAGTTCAAATATTTCGCGCGTCGTTTGTACGCCTTCAACAACCTGGTCGATACCGTCAAGGCTTTCTTCGAGTGTTTTACCTTGGCCCAACGCCAATCCCAGGCGCCGGTTTCTTGATTGATCATCTGTACAAGTTAATATCAAGTCACCTATACCCGCAAGACCCATAAAGGTTTCACGTTGTCCACCTAAAACACTACCCAGCGGAATCATTTCGTTTAGTCCTCGTGTTACTAACGCCGCACGCGTATTTGCACCAAAACCAAGGCCGTCGGCAATACCCGTCGCAATAGCTAATACATTTTTTATTGCACCACCCAACTCGACGCCGATAACATCATTGCTTGTATACGCGCGCAAGGATTTATTATGCAAACATTTTGCGATAAACGTTGCGTATTCTTCGGAAGGTGAGGCTACAGTCAATGCGGTTGGCAAACCTTGGGCCACTTCTAACGCAAAGGTTGGGCCGGAAATAACAGCAATAGGCTGAATTTCGGGGAAAATATCCTGCACAACTTCGTGTAACAGTTTATTGCTCCCTTGTTCCAAACCTTTTGTCGCCCATAAAATTCGACTGCCAGGAGAAATCATATCCTTTACTGACTCGAGTATAGAACGGAACCCACTACTGGGGACGACGACAAGAATTTCACACTCTTCCTTTATCAGCTGGGCCAAATTATTACTCACTAACAATGAGTTTGGCAAAGAAATACCTGGCAAATACCTTGTATTTTCCCGGGTGGATTCCAGTGAAAGTGCAAGTTCTTTTTCGCGCGCCCATAATGATACCTGGTGACCATTATTTGCTAAAATAATAGAGAGCGCTGTACCCCAGGAGCCTGCCCCCAGCACAACAAATTTAGATTGAGATTTAGAGTTATCCGTCACTGTTACCCGCCATACACATGTGTAAAATATAAGCTAAGCAGCAATTCCAGGCACTAATGCTAGTGAACGGGATCAACTGGGATTTCATTTATATTCTTATCTTGTGTCTGTTGCATACGCTCCATATGTTGGGAATAAAGCGCATCAAAATTAATCGGCGATAAAAGTAATTGCGGAAAGCCGCCTTTGATGACCAAATCAGAAACCACTTCTCTTGCATAAGGAAAAAGTATATTTGGGCAATAGCTACCTAGAGCATGTGAAAGCTCTTGATCACTTAAACCTTTAACGGAAAAAATGCCTGCTTGTTGCACTTCGACCAAATAAGCCGTTTTCTCGTCAATTTTGGCTGATATAGTCACCGTTAAAACAACTTCATGTAAATTTTGTCCTAAACCCTTTCCTGCCGTATTTATTTCGAGATTAACAGTCGGTTCCCACTTCTCAGAAAATACATCCGGACTATTGGGTGTTTCGAATGACAAATCTTTAACATAGATTTTTTGAATCATGAATTCCTGGTTTTGCTCTTCCGCTGCAGCACCGTTTGACTTGCTTTTTTGCTCGTCCGTCATTTTTTTACTATGCTCCCATTACTAATCCACATGGAGTTTAACCACGGAGGACACGGATAAAAGATAACTACGTCTTAAAACCTAAAATATTTTCTCCCCGCCCGCCCTGGTTTAATTAATTTAAAGCCATTATTGGAGAAACTATATACAGTTAGTTGGGCTCTATATGTTTTGATTTATCCAGGCGGTCAAATTATTTTTATCCATAGCACCTGCTATCCGTGTGACTTCAGCGCCACGCTTAAAAATCGCAATTGTTGGAATGCTGCGTATACCATTTTGGCTTGCCAGACTCTGTTCTGATTCTGTATCGACCTTAGCGAACCTCACCCAAGGGTGTAACTGTTTGCAGACCTGTTCGAATACAGGCGACATTGATTTACACGGGCCACACCAGGGTGCCCAAAAATCAATGACCACCGGAAGATCGTTACGATTTACAAATTTTTGAAAGAGCGGGCTGGTTAAAACAACAGGTGACGTGGTAAATATGGGTGATTGGCATGCGCCACACTTACCTTCAGCGTCAATTTTTTCTTTCGGTACACGATTGACCTGATTGCAGCTTTCGCACACCAAATGAATAAATTCAGACATTGGTTTGCTTTATTTTACTGACGATATTCTCCAGCAAAAAAAAAGAGGCTTGTGAAAGTGATTTTGGTTTCATAGATAACTCTTCCCAAACTCTTCTCATGAACTAGAAGCCCCTTGACTCAATCCCAATAACGAATCGAGTCCACCGTGCGAATCCAATTCAGCCATATCATCAAAACCACCAACATGTACTCCATCAATAAAAATTTGGGGTACACTGGTTCGACTGCTACGCGAGATCATTTCATCGCGTAAATGACTTTTGTTGTCAATTAAAAATTCGGTATAGCCAACGCCTTTTTTATCCAGAAATTGTCGCGCGAACACGCAATATGGACATCTCGCGGTACAATACATTTCAACCTTGTTCCCTTTGTTAAACTCGTTTTCCTTGTTAATACCCGCCATCTCACCCCCGCTCCTTCGGATAAACTATACTAATTGAGCCTACAAAACAGAAGGCCTCAGGTCCCTAGTACACCGTCAAAATAGCCTTGACGGTGTACTAGCATAGCAAAGACTTTTTGCACTTTACTAAAAAAAATACTAAGCCAACTTTAATTACTCACTTTTTGATAACGGTAAATTAGCGTTTTTCCACGCCAACACACCGCCCACTAATTTGTAAATTACAGTAAACCCTTGCTTACGCAGCACCGCACATGCGGAAGCTGACTGTTTTCCAGTACGACAATTCACTATAATTGGCTTCGATTTAAGTTTTTCTATTTCCTTAATCCGGCTTTCAAGCAAACCTGCCGGAATATGCTTTGCATTAAGGACATGGCCTTCTTTAAATTCGTCTTCGGTACGTACGTCCAGAACCATGGCATCTTCATGGTTAATCAATTGAATCGCCTTTGCGGGATTTATTTCGACTACCCCCTTTATTCCTGCGAATGATTTTATCAGCAATGCCAGGATAACAATAAGGGCAGCGAATAACATCCACTGGTTTATAATAAATTCATTTAGCTGTTCTAACATCCGTTCTCTTTTTCAGCCTACATTATGAAAGGTATTTAAGTTTAACGTTAACATTTATTAATGTTAAAAAAAATCACGCGAGTCGGCAACTATACTTATCGTTACCGTGTTTTGGGAATGGTTGACAATCTTGTTAGTCGGATTTCTGACGCTCTATTCATTCCCGGCAGGGACAATATATAAATATTGCTAAATCTGCAACCCGATGCCAGGCGACATAACACAGCCCAGTGGGTATAAGCATCTCTCTACGCGAAGAGCAACAGTCTTATATAGGACTTGTAGCCTTTAGTGTATAAAAGCCTTTAGCGCGTAAAAGCCCTTAGCTGCAAAATACCTCCCTCATCATACTAATCAGGCGCAGCGTACGTGCATCACCTACCCTATAATAAACCCGGTTTGCGTCTTTACGTGATGACAATATCCCCTTATCCCGCAAAATTGCCAAATGTTGGGATATGTTACTTTGGGAGGTTCCAACTAATTCAACAATATCCTGGACACTAATTTCACGCGCCTCTAATGTACACAGTATCTTCAATCGTAGGGGGTGTGACATTGCCTTGAGTGATCGAGACGCTCTTTCGATATCGTCGTCATGGGTAATTAATACGGTCTCTTCGCTAGTCATTATCGGTACCTGCACTCCATTTTTTTAGAACACAAAAGCTTAATGCGCTCTTAATATACTTTTAATACACTAAAGCAAGCAGCCCCAAGAAAATCCCAAACAGGGCAGGACCAATCGCCCCGACAAGCCAACACGCGAACCATTTTTAATGTGCAGACGACAGGGGTGCCCACAGTTTCTATTTCTATCCGTCCGTTGTTCTAGCTTATTTACAAATTGAGTCTATTTCTCTTATTATTTATGCGACTATACAAATTTTCGATTACTATTAAAACAATATACAATAATGTAGCGTGTGAGAACATAAGAATATTACGATTTTGGCCATTTACCGGTCTAAGATGCTGGGGTCCAATATTAAAGAGGGCCTATTCAGCACTTCACTACTATAGTGGTTCTAAGTTAGAATCCTCCCGCTTCTCATCACTTACTTATGGATATTTACTCGGAAACCCGGGGTGAACTGAACAAAAAATGCCTAATAATCATAGACCTATAGCCTTAATCATATTGGACGGATGGGGTTACAGTGAAAATCCTGAATTTAATGCCATCTATAACGCTAAAAAACCCACTTGGGACCGGCTTTGGGACAAATACCCCCATACCCTGATTCATGGCTCAGGTGCGGAAGTTGGCCTGCCTGAGGACCAAATGGGCAACTCAGAAGTGGGCCATGTCAACCTGGGTGCGGGCAGACTAGTCAACCAGGTAGTCACCGAAATTAACGACGCGATAAAATCCAGTGCGTTTTTTTCCAAAAAAGTACTTGTCGACGCTATCGATACCGCGAAAAATACTGGAAAAGCAATTCACATTATGGGATTACTTTCTCAGGGCGGTGTGCATAGCCACGAAAACCATATACACGCCATCATTGAAATGGCTGCCAATAGAGGTGCTGAAGATATTTATTTACACGCATTTCTTGATGGTCGCGACACAACACCTAAAAGCGCAATTGCGCCCATACAAAAAATGGAAGCAACATTTGAGCGCCTCGGAAAAGGGCAATTTGCCTCTATAATCGGGCGTTATTTTGCCATGGACCGAGACAACCGTTGGACACGTACACACGCATGTTATGACCTGATTACCTCTGGTAAATGCGAATTCACGGCGCCTAGCGCCGAAATAGCGGTAAGTGATGCTTATGCACGCGGTGAATCTGACGAGTTTATCAAGCCAACGGCGATCGTCCAGGATGGCGGGCAGCAAATCACTGTCAATGATGGCGATACAGTCATATTTATGAATTACCGATCTGACCGAGCACGGCAAATTACCCGTGCTTTTCTCGAAGAAAAATTCCACGGTTTTCACCGCGACTCGTACCCTAAACTAGGCTCGTTTGTAAGCCTTACCGAATACAGCGCCGATTTTGATATCCCTGTCGCGTTTCCGCCAGTGAAATTAAGTAATGTGTTTGGTGAATTCATATCAAAACTGGGATTAAAACAATTACGTATCGCAGAAACCGAAAAGTACGCGCATGTCACTTTTTTCTTTAATGGCGGTCAGGAAGCCCCCTTTGAGGGAGAGGACCGTATTCTGATTCCGTCCCCCGATGTGCCAACTTATGATCAAAAACCGCAAATGAGTGCGGCAAAAGTAACCAAACATCTGGTTAAAGCCATCGAAAGTGAAAAATATGACGTTATTATTTGTAACTATGCCAACCCGGACATGTTGGGCCACACTGGCAACTACGAGGCAACCATCGAGGCCATCGAAACGATTGATGGTTGTTTGGGCGAAGTGATTGATGCGCTGCACAAAGTAGGGGGTGAAGCGTTGATTTCAGCAGATCACGGCAACGCCGAACAAATGCAAGGCCAGGGAACAGGGCAGGCCCATACAGCCCATACTTTTAACCCGGTACCGTTTATTTATGTCGGCAGGCCAGCGAAGGCAGCCGCGGGTGGCACACTTTCAGACATTACACCGACCATGCTTTATTTAATGGGTTTGGACAAACCGGAAGAAATGAATGGACAGCACTTGGTAGAGTTGCTTTAGTTGCAAACATACGTAGTTAAACCATTAAAGCTATAAACTTATTGAAAGTTATAAACTATATATATAGTAGGGAGCGGCAAGTCCCTGATCCACTCATTCAACCAGCGAGCATTAACGCATGCGATTTAGTGCAATAAGTCTTTTTATTCCATTCACTTTTCTACTCTTCAATTTATTTTTCAGCATAGAAATCGCCGCCGAAACCAGTACGACTGACAACACAAAAAACAGTCTATCCAAGCGCCAAGAAGCGAAATCAGCAGAACTTGATAAACTCCGCAGTGTTATCAAAAACCTGCAGAAAGAACTTACTTCAGCACGCTCATCACAAGATACACTGCGCGACGAATTACGCACGCATGAAAAAAATATTGGCCGCATTTCAAGTGACTTACTGAGTATCAACAGGCAACTGAAAAATCAAACACAAATACTTAAGCAACAACAAAAGAATATTGTAAAACTGCGCAAACAATTAGTTCAACACAAAGATGTTTTGACGCAACAACTGCGAGCCGCTTACTCTATTGGTCAACAGGATTATTTAAAGTTACTTTTGAACCAACAAAATCCTGCTGCGTTAGGTCGCGCCCTATCTTATTACGACTATTTTATAAAAGTAAGAAGCGAAAATGTTATTAACGTTAAAAGTGAAATAACTGAAATCGAACAGTTACGAATCGCTATTCAAGAACAAACAAAAAAATTAGAGTTTATTCAGCAAACTCGATCAAATGAAATTCAGTCCCTTAAAAATTCAAAAAAACAACGCAAGCTAGTTCTTTCCAAGCTCAATAAAGAAATTCGCTCAAAGAGCCGTAAACTAACGAAGATGCAGGGTGATGAGAAGCGCCTGGAGCGTCTCTTGCATACACTGATGCAGGCTATGCCTGACATTCCAGAGCAAGTCGAAACTTTAATCAGTTTTCGGCGTCAAAAAGGTCAGATGCAATGGCCAGTGAAAGGGCGAATACGCACTAAATATGGCTCTTCTCGCAAAATGGGCAAGTTGAAATGGCAGGGTGTCATTATTAATGCGAAAGAAGGCGAAGAAGTGCGCGCCATTTCGCATGGACAAGTGGCATTTGCGGACTGGTTACAAGGTTACGGTTTGCTCCTTATTATTGATCATGGCGACAATTTTATGAGTTTGTATGGTTTTAATCAAAGTCTATATCGAAACCCGGGTGACTGGATAGAAGCAGGTGAAACAATAGCCGCCGTTGGAAATAGCGGCGGCCATAGCAAATCTGGTTTATATTTTGAGATTCGCCATAATGGAAAACCAACGAATCCATCTTTGTGGTGTAGCAGTAAAACCAACAAAAACAGTGCAAGAAGATAATAGATTCGGCATACTTGATGTGGTGTGCGATGTGGTGTGCATTATTTTGCTGAAAAATATGCTATCTAATATTACCCCAGACCAATTAAGTTACAGGCGATTATTATAAAGGGTTATATTAGAGATAGATAACACTGTAGGAACTAACGGGCGTTAATAAATTAGTAAAGCGTACCTATATAAACATAAACGAAAACCTAGGAGGCTGTCCGAGAATAGAAACCGTTGCGAGGGGGAGCCATTTCGGTCGGGTTTTTCGATAAAATAAGGCGTAGTTGGGTATATTCTCTCATAAAGAGAACGCGTTTTATCGAAAAGTCTGGTTGAAATGGCTTTTACGCAGTAGGTTCTCTTATTTCTCGGGCAGCCTCCTGGCCAGCGGAGGCGGGATCCATGCAATCGAATATACGAACTTTTATGATTTTAGGTCTCGGCCTTATTTTGGGCGTATTGCTTGCGGTTGGGCAGGGTGTCTTTGCGCAGAAACCCGCGTCATCATCTTCACCATTACCACTTGAAGAACTCAAAACGTTTACCGATGTTTTTACAAAAATCAAACGTGACTACGTTGTTTCGGTCGATGATCGTACTCTTTTGGAAAATGCTATTCGTGGCATGCTCTCAGGTTTGGATCCACATTCAAGTTACCTTGATTCAGATGCCTACAAGGAACTTCAGGTAGGTACATCTGGAAAATTTGGCGGCTTAGGTATTGAAGTAGGAATGGAAGATGGCTTCGTTAAAGTCATTACACCCATAGATGACACACCCGCAGCCCAGGCAGGCGTTGAGGCAGGCGATTTGATCATTCGTTTGGACGACACGCCGGTAAAAGGTTTGTCACTTGGCGAAGCGGTAAAAATTATGCGCGGTGATCCAGGGACAGACATCGTCCTTACCATCGTCAGAAAAGATGAAAAAGGACCAATAAAGATTACCATTACTCGAGATATTATCCGGGTGAAAAGTGTTAAAAGCCGCATCCTTGAAGATGGTTATGGCTACGTGCGTGTTTCTCAATTTCAATCCAACAGTGGCGAAAACCTTATCGATGCAGTTGAAGAATTGAGAAAAGAAAGTGACGGTAGCTTGAACGGTTTGGTTCTCGATCTTAGAAACAACCCCGGGGGCGTACTTAATGCCGCTGTCGCAATATCGGATGCATTTCTGGAAGACGGCTTGATCGTTTACACAGAAGGGCGCATCGAAGATTCAAGTCTCAAATTCAACGCGACGCCAAGAGATATTCTTGATGGCGCGCCTATTGTTGTACTGGTTAATGGCGGGTCTGCATCTGCATCAGAAATTGTGGCTGGCGCATTACAAGACCATAAACGCGCAGTGATTATGGGTATCCAAACATTCGGCAAGGGTTCAGTACAAACCATTCTGCCACTGCCAAACAATGCCGCTGCGCTTAAGCTAACAACTGCGCGTTATTTCACGCCTTCAGGCCGTTCTATACAAGCGCAAGGTATTGTCCCGGACATTGAGTTGGAAACGGTAAAAATTACAGATGTTGAAAAACCAGCCTTAAATATGTTGAAAGAATCTGACTTAAGTGGCCACCTGGAAAACGGTAACGGTAAGGACAACAAGTCCAAGAAGAAAAATAAAAAAGAGGAAAAAGAGGTTGTTGCGTTGGTTAAAAGTGACTACCAACTATACGAAGCACTTAATATGCTTAAAGGGTTACACATCTTAAGCGGTAACAAAACAAACTGAGAAGGCCAACATGACAAAGGTCCTCGTACCGCTTGCACAAGGTTGCGAAGAACTGGAAGCCGTTACTATTATTGACCTGCTCCGCCGGGCAAAAATAAATGTTGTTTCGGCAAGCCTGGATAACCGACCAATAAAGGCCAGCAGGGGTGTTACGTTAGTCGCTGACACTGGTTTGGACCAGGCTCTGGAACAAGATTATGACATGGTCGTATTGCCAGGGGGTTTGCCGGGCGCCGATCATCTTATTGAGGACAAACGCATAATCGATCTTCTGAAAAAAATGGCAGACAATGAAAAATTCACCGCCGCCATTTGTGCCGCACCCAAAGTCCTGGCAAGTGCGGGTATCCTTTCGGGCAAGCGCGCGACCAGTTACCCCGGTGTACTAGAAAATCTAAACATGACCGATATTCATATCGAAGATTCGCCGGTTGTTAAAGACGGCAATATCATTACTTCACGTGGACCCGGCACCGCAATGGATTTTGCGTTAGAACTGATCGAAACGTTGGCGGGGAAAACAATGCGTGACGAAGTAGAAAAAGGACTGTGTAGGTAGACCGAGCTAGCTTAACTCTTAACTAACTCCTGCTAACTAATCCTGCGTTTCTTCATTTCAGCCAACAAGCGCTCTAACGCCTGTCCTCGATGACTAATTCGATTCTTCTCCGCTGCCTCTAATTGCGCTGACGCGCATTGGTGTGTGGGTACATAAAAAACCGGATCGTAACCAAATCCGTTTTCACCACTGGGTTCATGTAAAATACGGCCTTCCCATGTTCCCTGACAGATAAGTGGTGTTGGATCTTTTTCATGTCTTAAAAAAACCAAAACACACTGAAATCGTGCAGTGCGTTCTTCATCCAGCACACCGTTTAAGTCGCTTAGCAATTTTTGAATGTTGTCTTTGTCAGTTGCGTTGTTACCGGCAAATCGTGCCGAATAAATACCCGGCGCAGCGTTTAAGGCATCAACTTCAATACCCGAATCATCTGCGATCGCAGGTAGACCACTGTGTATACAGGCATTCCTCGCTTTTAATAGGGCGTTTTCAACAAAGGTCAACCCGGTTTCTTCGACATCTGCAACAGCAAAGTCGGATTGCGGGCAGACTTGCAAACCTAATTTATCCAACAAAGCATTAAATTCACGCAACTTTCCTTTGTTGCCAGATGCGAGAACAATTTTGTTACTTTCTTTCATTTTGCAGGTCGAGATGAGGGCCGGGGCCACTTAAGACAGCAACAGCGCCGCACGTTGTTTTTCTATCAGTTCGCCAATACCTTTTTCCGCCAAATCCAGCATGCTATTGAATTCATCTTTACGAAATGCGTGTCCTTCAGCGGTACCCTGCACTTCGATAAACGCATTTGCATCATTCATCACCACATTCATGTCTGTTTCTGCATTTGAATCTTCGGCATAATCCAGGTCCAGCACCGGTGAGCCGTTATAAATACCCACCGAAACTGACGCGACATGCCCATGTAGCGGATTCGACGAAATCATCTTTTGTTGCAACATAAAATTAACTGCATCCACTAACGCGACATACGCACCGGTAATCGAGGCGGTACGGGTACCGCCATCGGCTTGTATAACATCACAATCGACAGTAACCATATGCTCCCCCAGGGCTTCCAACGAAACAGCGGCGCGTAATGCGCGGCCAATCAAACGCTGGATTTCCATAGTACGCCCCCCCTGCTTTCCTCTCGCGGCTTCCCTTCCCATACGCGATCCCGTCGACCTGGGTAACATGCCGTACTCGGCGGTCACCCAACCTTTGCCGGAGCCTTTGAGAAAACGAGGCACTTTGTCTTCCACGGTCGCGGTACAGATGACTTTGGTTTCGCCAAACTCGATTAAAACAGCGCCCTCTGCGTGTTTTGTGTAGTTTCGTGTGATCTGAACCGCCCTTAATTCGTCTAAATTTCGCCCACTGGGTCGCATGATAATTCCTTCGCTTTTTCGCTTTCTTTTATAGGTAAATATTCGGGGATCGGGATTATACACCGATGTAGGCGCGGCAATCTGCTCATTATCAAAGAATTTTGACCGATATGGCTGTTCAGTATGGCGGGTAAAATCGAAATTCGCTACACAAGCCGGTTGTTTTCTGGTATAAATGCGGGCTATTTTGTGTACCTGAACAACAAGTATCGGGGCACTGCGCAACGACGACTACTTGGGTAAACAAGTTAGGTAAACAAGCTAAATTTACAGTTTTTAAATACTTTTGGAGGTATATACCATGTCTCGAGTTTGTCAGGTAACAGGCAAACGGCCACAGTCCGGGAATAATGTTTCTCATGCGAAAAACAGGACCCGTAGACGATTTTTGCCCAATTTACACGAACGCCGCTTTTGGGTGGAAAGCCAGAGTCGCTGGGTAAAACTACGTGTGTCAAGCAAAGGGATACGCATTATTGACAAATTAGGCATTGATCAGGTGCTGGTTGATATTAAAAGTCGTTTGAAAAAAGCATCTTAAATATAAAGGAGTCCTTGCAATATGCGCGAAAAAATCAAACTCGTCTCTAGTGCCGGAACAGGTCATTATTATACTACGACTAAAAACAAGCGTACTAAACCTGAAAAAATTGAAATGAAAAAATTTGACCCGGTGGTACGTAAACACGTGATTTATAAAGAAGCAAAAATTAAATAATCTCGCGTTACATATTGGAACAATTAAGTTGAAATAATCATAAGCGAGTACGTTGGTATTTGCTGATATCCAAACTAATTTTTTCGCTAACACCCGCTTCCTTTGCATATTCCGGCCATTTTTCTACCGCACTCACGACGTCATTAATAATCTCTTCTGGCCGCGGCAGGCTAATAGATTCACCAATGTAAACAAGATCATCCCGGGTGAAATTATCACGTTTTTCATTCGCGCTCATCTGTTGTTGATTGGTCCACTTGCCAGCAGGATTATGTGAATAAACAACATCATAAGCAGGGGAAAGGCGCCACTTGCCATCAGGCTCCATCAAGAAGGCGATATTCTTGGTATGGTCGTCCTGGTTACGTGCGATAATGTTGAACAACATGCGTCGATATTGTTCAGCCGCATCTGCTTTGCTCAAGCGTAATTTGCGCATCACGGCAAATGCTTGCTCATAGCTATAGGCCCCCGCCATATTAAAATCGTAATGCGCTATGCCGCATAAGGACTGCATATGACATTTTTCGCCACTGACTCGGTCAAATCGTCTTGTCATAAAATGCGCGCGGCCGTTTTCCTCCAGTAGGCGGCATTCTGTCATATTTATCTGTGCTGCTGCGGCCATCAGGTAGTATGCATACTCAATGCGGCCATAACCCTTCGGTTCCCCCAGCTCTAAATCTGTCACACCATCGAACTTCAATATCCAGTAGTCGTAACCTTCAGGTACCTGCGCCTGGCCTGATACCACATTACCTTTATTATCCACGGCAATAACTGCTTTGGGCCTGGCGCCCCCTGCCGAAGTACCCACCCGTAAGATATCCAATATCGCATTTGCGTTATCCTTCTCTGATTCACCCAGGCTGACATCAAGTGCTTTACGTTCGCGCATAATCTGTTGTGCCAGACCAACCAGTTCGGGCACTTCGACGGCAACTGGAATATCGTACTTTTCCACCGTCGCAGGTGAAAACTCTAACGCCCCCATTGCGCGTTTGCCTGTATAACAAAGTCGCTCAACGGGACTAAAACTGATGCCATCACGACCACTGCGCGCTAACCAGGTGTCAATAATGCTATTACCAAATTTATCGGGTAAGGCGTCGGCTAGTAGGCCAGGCAACCCCAGGAAGGTGTCGTGGTTTAGGGACCGGAATGAAAATTTACCATCACCCTGACGGGCATCATCCAGACTCATGTGCAGGGGTGACACATCAAGATCTTTTTTCAGAAAGTCCTGATCGTATTCAAAAATGCTATAAGCCTGTTCATCCAGCCATGACACCGCCCCGACAGTGTCACCCCACAATGTCACCAAGGCAGTGTCAACTTTCTTCACCATTGTGGATCACCCTTTGTTTTATGCTTGCGACGCCCGCCCGATGCGCGCGCGCGTACCTTGCCTTGCATCCTGGCCAGCTGCATCGGGCTAATCGAGGTTTCCGGAATAAAGTTGTCGAGGTGATCTAACGCACTTAACTCCCGCAAAACGGCGATAAGCGTTGAGAGTTTTCCACGGCCTGACTCAAGCGACTTAATGGCATTGAGTGACAACATAGTGGCGCCTGCCAGCTCTTTTTGGGTGGTGTTTTTTCGTAAACGAAGCGCTTTGATGCGATGACCAAGTTCTTCCTTTATGCCTTTATCCGACAGGGTATAAAAGTCCATAGCATTATATAACAGCCCTAAATAAGCCTATAGCCACTTAGTACATTAAGAAAATTCTTATGTAAGCACTATTATATTTCATCTGTTACAAGTTTCAAGAAAATATCATATAATAGCCCTTTATAGAGCCTTATTTATATAAAATGCACATAACAGCCCTAATAAAGACTATTATGAGTAGAAAAAGGCTGTGTGTTTCTTGGTCTGGCCCGAAATAGCGGCACAAAAAAAGCGGGGGAACAATAATCCTAAATTGATCTCCCGCCTTGATTGAGTTTCACTACTTATGCTGGTTGTAATTTATAGCAACGCAAACTTTCTGCAAAATCCTGTAGTGATTTGATGCCGGTATCCTCTGCTTGTTTGCACCACTCCTGTAAAGACCTAAGTAATGATTCTTGCGTATCTGCAGACTTTTTCCATATGGCCTGTAAGCGTTGTTTGTAACTATATACAATCTCCAATTGCTCACTACGGCTAAACGCAAGCTTCAGTCTGTTCTTAGCGTCGTCGTCAAGCAACGACTCCTCCCTGATTAAGCCCTTTTTAGCTCGTTTCAGCGTGCGGCGACACGACTCATCAGCACGTTTAAGTTCATCCTTAAACACCGGGAAAATCACATTAGAACAATATCTGGACATAATTTGAAATCGGTTAGTTACAAGTACACTGAGTGTTTCCATATCAACGATGGATTTAATCGGGCCCACCACCGGTATGGGTGCAACTTTATTCACTTTGGCAAGACGAAACACGGTAAGTAATCGAATATACATCCAACCAATATCAAATTCCCACCACCTTGAGGAAAACTTGGCAGAATTAGCATAAGTATGGTGGTTGTTATGCAGTTCTTCTCCGCCAATTAAAATACCGACGGGTACAATATTCGTGGACGCATCAGCGGTCTCATAATTTCGATATCCCCACCAATGACCAATACCGTTGACAACACCGGCCGCCCACACGGGTATCCATAGCATTTGGATCGCCCATATAGTCAAACCAATAGCGCCAAACAGCAGTAGATCGATAACCAGCATTAAATTAAAACCAATATTTCGCCAACGTGAATAAATATGTCGTTCTACCCAGTCATCGGGTGTGCCAACACCATAGGTATCCAATGTTTGCTGAACTTTTGATTCAATTTTATAAAGCTCGGCGCCTTCTAATAAAAGTTTTTTTATGCCTTTGATCTGCGGACTGTGGGGATCTTCTTCGGTTTCGCATTTTGCATGGTGTTTACGGTGTACTGCTACCCACTCCTTGGTCACCATCCCGGTTGTTAACCATAACCAAAATCGAAAAAAATGGCTGACTAGCGGATTTAGATTGACTGCACGATGTGCCTGACAGCGGTGTAAGTATAAGGTCACAGAAATAATGGTAATATGTGTCACTATCAAAGTGTATAAAACATAACCTAAAATAGACGAATCCAGAAAACCTTCAAAAATCATATCAACCTCTAATGAAAACTCATTATGCCTGTGTTTTAATACATATAAGATGAGTTTAAAAATACATTGTTACAATGCTTGCTATTGTTTTGCTCGATCTCGATGATATAGTTTTTATGTATTGCATCTACACACAGCAATGAACCTACTACTGATTTATAAAAGAAAAAAACAGTGTTTACTCACTATTACGACAGAAACGACAGAATACCATATTTGATTAATCCCGAATTAGCAATATTTCACACAGAAATAACAACAAAAACTGTGATTAAGTTGACCAATATAAGTTAATATACTTGACTGTGGATATCAGATTTACTCACCCAGGAGTCCCTAAGTGTCAAAAGTAGTGATAATAACAAGAGTGACAAAACCCATTAAAATAACGTTATTAATTTTAACTTTATTAATATCTACACTCGTCACAGCGCCCCTCTTCGCTGATGGAATTGATTTCAATGTTGGGCAGGACACAGCGCGTTTTACTTACTCTGCCCCAATTGGAGACGCAGATTATGGTCGAAAAGATATTACACTCGGCGTGTTGTATAATAAAGATGATAATACCTTTATCGACGCCGCATTACACATCATCGACGAAGCGGGCAGCAAATTTCCCGGGCTGGAGTTGGGCATTGGCCCTAAAGCCTATTTGGGACAAACAAACACAGAAGAATATCTAACGATCGGCTTTGAAGCCTTAGGTAATTATCGTTTTACCAACATGAATCGTTTTATACTAGGTGGTTATGGTTATTATGCCCCTAGCATTCTTTCATTTATTGACGCAGATGAACTGTGGGAACTACATTTTCGCGCATCCTATGAACTGATACCTTCGGCAAGCGTTTATATCGGCTACCGAAAAATTCGCGCGAAAGTAAACGTAAAAACAGAACGAACGATTGACGACGAATTTTATTTTGGCATAAAAATGGACTTCTAACAAAAAGTCTTTTAGATTCTGTGTCTTAGACATTCGCATTAGGTTTACTGATTTTTTTAGGTTCGTAGTGGCGCTCTTGCACAAACCCACACAAACACCTCTTTTACGCCAGACCGTAATAGCGTATTCGTTAATGCATTTATTGTCTGCCCGGTTGTCATCACATCGTCAACAATTGCAACCCTGTTAAATTTTGCAATGTTGGAAAATCTAAATGCACCCTCAACATTTTTATGTCGTTCGTTCGCAGGCAGCAAGGATTGAATTGATGTCGACCGACATCGGTAACAATGCTTATTATCGATAGGCACACCAAAATGTTTAGCAATCGGTCTTGCTAATTCCAACGCCTGGTTATAACCGCGTTCTCGAAGGCGAGTCCGATGTAATGGTACCGGAACGATGATGTCAGGCAGTACATCGATCTGACCCACAAGAGAATCCGCCATCATCGAGCCAAGTAATAATGCGTAAGCCAATTTATCGTGAAATTTCAAACACTGGATCAAATGGGCGACTGGTTCCAGGTAGTCAAACGTGGCAATACATTTTTTGTAAGGCGGTAAGCACATTAAACATCGGCCACAAATCTGGCCCTGGCTAGAAATAGGCAATGCGCAAATCCGGCATGCACTGGCAGATAAAAAAGGTAGCTCAGCAAAACACGCAGCACAAAGTGGGCGACGTGTTTCACAGCTGGCACCACATAACGCACAGGGTAAAGATAATAAGCCGATATGTACGTTTTTTATCCGTTTGTTAACCATAGTCAGGCTAAAAAGTTGACAGGCTGCTGTTGTCGAGTAAGATTATCAAACTCTCTGGATGTCTGAGGGGCTTGGAGAGCCTTAGTACCCCCAATTTTTAAGGAACAAATCATGGTCACCGATTCCAATTTCGAACAAATCGACATTTTAACGAAGCAGGTCTTAAATGGGACTGACATCAGCCCGGATGAGGGACTTTGGCTACTCAATCTGCACCATGATTACCTCCCGCAGCTAATGGCATCCGCAGATCGAATGCGAAAAACCTTTCGGGGTAATGAAATCGAAGTTTGCGCAATATCCAATGTACGGTCGGGCAATTGCTCGGAAAATTGTTCTTTTTGTGCGCAAAGCGGCCACCATCAGACTAATGCCCCGGTTTACAACTACATTTCTGATGAAGAACTGGCCATCCAGGCCAAGCAGGCGCGCGCCTGGGGTGCCAGTGATTTTGGTGTGGTCTCAAAAGGCTGGGGGGTGCGGTCTGAAAAAGAACACACCAAGTTAAGTGAATACTTTGACACGCTTAAGTCAACGTCCGATATTGGCCGATGCGCCAGCTTGGGCGTTCTAGATAAAACAACCGCTGACTCACTAAAAGAAAATGGCCTGGAAAATTACCACCATAACCTGGAGACAGCACAAAGCTACTTTGATAACGTCTGCACCACGCACAGCTACCAGGAAAATATTGATACGATCAAGCATGCGCGCGACGCCGGTCTGCGCGTGTGTGCGGGTGGTATATTGGGAATGGGCGAAAATAAGGCGCAACGCATAGAATTGGCCGTCACATTGCGCGATTTGGGGGTGGCATCCGTGCCGCTAAATTTCCTTAACGCACAACAAGGCACCCCTTTCGCCGACATAACCCCGATGGCGCCTTACGACATCCTGCAAAGCATCGCTGTGTTTCGCTTTATGTTACCACGCGCTGAAATACGCATCGCCGGTGGCCGTAATTTCCTTGGCGATTTACAATCAATGATCTTTATGGCGGGTGCCTCCGGTGTAATGATAGGCAACTACCTGACCACTAAAGGCCGCGAAGTCGAAGACGATCTTCGCATGTTCAAAACATTGAAACTCGACATACGCAATGGCACACAAAAAAAACGTGCTGCATCTGCCGTCACCACGTAACCCCATTCGTAGGTCAGGGAACCCTAAAAAATCACCGCCGTTAAGATACAAGCCGTGAATATTTTGCAGCAACAATTACATCGCGACCTGGAGCAACGCCAACACGACCACCTCTACCGCACACGTCAGATTACCGAAAGCCCGCAAAGCGCAGAAATTCGTATTGGTGGGAAAAAATACCTGAATTTTAGCAGCAACGACTATCTCGGCTTGGCGAACCACCCGGATATTATCAGGGCATTACATACGGGCGCAGAAAAATACGGTGTCGGTAGCGGTGCTGCACACCTTATCAGTGGTCATAGCGTAGCGCATCACGCGCTGGAAGAAGAGCTCGCCGATTTTACCGGCAGACAACGCGCCCTGGTATTTTCCACTGGTTACATGGCTAACCTTGGCGTACTTTGTACGCTTTTAAAAAAAGGTGACTCGATATTCGAAGACAAACTTAACCATGCCTCAATTATAGATGGCGGCCTTTTATCGGGCGCCACACTGCAACGCTATTTACACACTGACATGAATAGCCTGAATAAAAAAATGTCAAACAGTAACGCAACAACAAAATTAATTGCCACTGATGGCGTATTCAGCATGGACGGTGATATTGCACCCATCAATCAACTCGCCGTGTTGGCCAAACAACATAAAGCCTGGCTAATGGTAGACGATGCCCACGGTATAGGTGTTATCGGTAAGCAGGGCAAGGGCACACTGGCCCTGCTAAGCGCAACCAGCGAGGATGTGCCGATACTCATGGGTACCTTTGGCAAGGCCTTTGGCACATTCGGCGCGTTTATTGCTGGCGCTGAACCCTTGATTGAAACCCTGATTCAGAATGCGCGTACTTATATATACACCACCGCTATACCCCCTGCGATCGCACACGCAACGCGCACTAGCTTAAAACTTATCATTCAAAGCGATGATCGACGCCAACACCTGCAAGCACTTATTAAACAGTTCAAAGAGGGCGCGACCCAACTCGCCCTGAATTTGATGCCATCAGTGAGCGCCATACAGCCTTTGTTGGTCGGAAATGCAGAAAAAGTACTATTAATAAAAAACAGTCTTCAACAACAAGGCATCGTCGTCGGTGCTATTCGCTCACCTACTGTACCTACAGGCACCGAACGACTGCGTATTACTTTATCAGCGGCGCACAAATCACAGCATGTAGAACAATTATTATCCTCGCTGGAAAAAGTATTATGAGCCTTTATATAAACACACAAGGTAATGGCCAGGACATTGTATTCTTGCATGGCTGGGGGTTTCACGGCGACATATGGGAAACAATTTCGGCAAAATTGGCAAACAAGTACCGCGTTACCCGCGTAGACTTACCTGGCCATGGCCGCAGTAAAGAATCAACTTTTACATCAATAGACGACATCAGTTCACAAGTTGCCAATCACGTGCCTGCAAACGCCAACTGGGTTGGTTGGTCATTCGGCGGCCTCGTTGCCCTTAATTATGCAATTAAAAACGCATTACGAATTAACAAGCTGATCTTAGTTAGCAGCACTCCCCAGTTCACACAAAGTGAGGATTGGCCTTGCGCCATCTCAGCACAGTTTTTCAAAAATTTCGCTGATGAACTGGAGACCGATTACCGCAGCATGATCAGAAGTTTTCTCGCATTACAGGCACAAGGCTGTGCCGACGCGAAACAGCAGATACGCCAATTACAGGCGCAAGTATTTAAACACGGCGATCCCTGCAGAGAAACGTTGCGTCAGGGATTGACACTGTTGCAGCGAACCAATTTGCGGTCCAGTCTGCCGACTTTAAAAGTGCCTACATTATTAATATCAGGAGAACGCGACAGACTCGTGCCGCCAGCTGCAATAAAAGCGATGCAGCTGGCGATCCCTGATGTGGAAAACTTTACGTTAAAAAATGCCGGTCATGCACCTTTTTTATCGCACCCCATCGAAGTAGCAGACGTTATATCGGCATTTTTATATGAGTGATAATCAATACAGCCTGAACAAATCACTGATTCGCGCATCATTTGATAGGGCAGCAGAAAGTTATGAAGAAGTGGCTATATTACAACGTGAAATCGGCCAACGATTAATACAGCGCCTGGAATTGATAAATATTAAACCCCAACGCATTATTGATATCGGCGCTGGAATCGGTACGCAAAGTGAAATGCTTGCACAGTATTACAAAGATGCGAAGATCACAGCGATGGATATTTCTATTAACATGTTACAAGTAGGGAAGCAGAAAGCCAGACCGAAACTGCACAAACCAGATAAATTACATTATGTTTGCGGTGATGCAGAGTGCTTGCCGTTCGCAAATGACAGCGTTGATTTGATTTTTTCAAATTTGACAATACAGTGGTGCAATAATCTTGACTTTACCTTTTTTGAGTTACAACGAATTCTGAAACCGGGTGGTTTGCTAATGTTTTCCACACTAGGTCCAGATACCTTGCATGAACTACGCAACAGTTGGAAAACCGTCGACAATTACAATCATGTGAACGTATTTATGGATATGCATGATATCGGAGATGCAATGACACGGTTTTTATTTGCCGATCCTGTTATTGACGTTGAAAGTATTAAAATGACATACAATAGTGTGTTTCGTTTGATGGACGATTTAAAAGCACTGGGCGCGCACAATGTTACGGCTGGCAGGCCTGGCGGACTGACGACAAAAAACCGTATTCAAAAAATGCAATCCGCGTATGAGCAATACCGACAGGACGGTGTTCTTCCAGCAACTTATGAGGTGGTTTACGGGCACGCATGGAAACCTGATCCAAACCAGATACAAGCAAAAAGACCGCGAAGACGGCCCGATTTTACAACCATTTCATTAGATGAAATTCAACGCAGACCAGCGAGTAATTAACTATGAGAAAAGGATATTTTATTACTGGCACAGACACCGACATAGGGAAAACCCGTGTTGCACTTGGCCTGTTGACCCTGCTTGGTGATGCCGGTTATACAACGACGGTTATGAAACCGGTGTCGGCCGGGTGTATAAAAACAAACGAAGGGTTTCGAAATGAAGACGCACTAGAACTAATAAAACATGCAACTATAAAACCCGCGTATGAGAGCGTTAACCCTTATGCCTTTGAAGCTGCCATTGCACCGCATATTGCCGCCAACAATACAAATGTTAAGATAGAGATTAAAACTATCAAAAAACATTTTAATGATATTTCAAAAAAAGCAGACTTCACTGTGGTTGAAGGCGCTGGCGGCTGGAATGTGCCGATCAACGCGACAGAAACTATGGCTGATGTTGCCAAATCACTGAACCTGCCTGTTGTATTGGTTGTCGGAATGAGGCTCGGCTGCTTGAACCATGCTATAACAACAACACAAAGCATGCTAAACAAAAAAGTCGAAATTGCTGGATGGGTAGCAAACTCGCTAACGCTTCATTTCATAGAACAACAAGCAAATATAGACGCGCTCAAGTCCCGCTTGGCGATTCCTTTTCTGGGCACTATACCCTTTATTGAGCCAATGAACCCGCAATCAATCGCACAGCGACTAAACAATGACTTAGTTCTTTAACAACCAACCTGAACTCCGTCAAAAAGACAGCATTTAAGAAAACGCAGTTGATATTCTGAAACAAACTATTTTGGTATACAGATACATTAGACAACAACACTTTCCTCTTAATACTTGATGGCAAAATCAACTTAGTTTAACAGTTACAACTTGTTAGGCGTTATGCTTTGTGAGCGACAACAAGGTTTTAATTTACATAATATTGAAATTTTATCATTCAGCTATTTTCTTGCGTTTGAATTCTAATCATTTCATAATGACGCATTAGTTCTGTCATAAAAACAATAATAATAAAGAACAAACACATGGAATATATTAAAGAAGTAATATAGTGGAGGGGTGTGATGAATAGAAGTATTGGTTTTGGTATTAGAAATATTTTAGCCTTTGTTTTTGTACTTGGGTTGTTTCAGTTCAATTATGCATTTGCAACTGATAATAGCGTAAGTCCTAACATGATGCGCCCTACCCCAAATCCTAACCTGCCCCCTGTCGCAGTGATTACTGCACCTACAACAGGCACGGTGGGTGCCGCACTTTTATTTGACGGGTCTGGTTCATCGGACCCTGATGCTGACACCCTTACGTATGCCTGGGACTTTGGCGATGGTGGCACAAGTACTCTGGCAACGCCAACGTATACTTATACGGTGGCAGACACGTTCACTGTGATGTTGACAGTAACCGATAATGCAGGATTTACCGGCATCGCGGTGGCGATAATCACCATAGCAGATGCTAACAACAACCTGCCGCCGGTCGCAGTGATCACTGCGCCGCCGACAACAGGTACGGTGGGTGTCGCACTTTCATTTAACGGGTCTGGTTCATCGGACCCTGATGTTGGAGATACCCTTACGTATGCCTGGAACTTTGGCGATGGCGGCACAAGTACACTTGCAACGCCAACGTATACCTACCTGGCCGCAGGCTCGTTCACCGTAGCGTTGACGGTAACCGATAGTTCAGGGCTTAGGAACGAGGCAACGACGACAATCACGATTGCAAATGTGGCTAACCTGCCGCCGATCGCAGTGATCACTGCGCCGCCGACAACAGGCACGGTGAGTGTCGCACTTTCATTTAACGGGTCTGGTTCATCGGACCCTGATGTCGGAGACACCCTTACGTATGCCTGGGACTTTGG
>VAPK010300726.1_pt1 | contig 31454 bp, 35 predicted proteins | sample 3395031 | NCBI WGS metagenome assembly VAPK01 (sample SAMN08290443, study PRJNA428436) | hydrothermal vent metagenome | isolation source: Deep-sea hydrothermal vent chimney 1 | place: Pacific Ocean: Juan De Fuca Ridge
GCCCTTAGCCTCATTGTTTTCGATTGAGTCGGCTAAATGATGGGCAATAGCGAGCATTTCTTCTGAAGGGATCTGTCTAACGACTTCCTGAGTATTAGAATCAACCACTTGAACAATCACTCGTCCGGTTGCATCATCAATATGGAATTTCATATCACGTTGGATACTTTGTACATAATCTTGAAGTTGGCTCACGACGCTCTCCAGTTCATCGCGTGACATTTCCACATATTCAGTATGAATCTGTTCAGTATGAATATTAGTAGTGGCAATAGCTTGCCGCCCTTGATCCACCGCATTATCAATAGGCACAGCATTACGGTTAACAGCAGGTTGAGTACCCGTTGTTTGTACCTGTACAGCTATATCGACTATTGATTGCGTTGCCATCACGTTACCTCATTTATTAGTAAGGAAGGATTATACCCTTAGTTTAAGTATAACCCTTCCTGCCAGTAGTGATTACTGTAATAAAGTCAGAACGTTTTGCGGTGCAACATTAGCCTGCGCTAACATGGCTGTACCCGCTTGTTGCAGAATCTGCGCACGTGTTAACTCAGCTGTTTCTTTAGCGAAGTCAGTATCACGAATACGAGACCGTGCAGCACTTAAGTTTTCAGCGTTAGTCTGCAAGTTGGAAATGGTTGAACCAAACCGGCTTTGAATCGCACCGAATCTTGCCCGTTGTCCATTCACGGTTGCTAATGCAGCATCCACAATAGCTAAGGCTTCGTTAGCGCCTTTTACCGAACTTACATCCAGTTGTGCGACACCCATTAAGTCCGAAGCTTCCTGCGAATCGCTAATAGTTCCACCGGCTGTACCAATAACACCAAAAGATTTATCAGAATCGAATGTTACCTGACCGGTCACAACGGCTGTTTCTATCGCTTGATTAGCCCCCAGAACGGTACCACCAACAGCAGTACCATCAGCAGCCGTGGATCCACCTACGGTCACATTACCGGCATTAGAATTAACGGTGTCCGTTAAGTTAATGTTATTACCCGTAGCATTAAGAAGGACAATACCTTGGCCATCTTCACTAATACGGGCAGTTACACCGGTTCGATGAGCCACGTCATTAAATGCGGTTACCGCACTCGATAACCCGCTATTTCCTTCGGTTCCTTGTAAACTAAATGAAATAGATTGTGTATCTTCATTATCGGCTTGAATACTCAAACTATAAGAACCAGCCTGGTCAAACTTCACATTCACTTCAGTACGTGCAAACGCTTTTACACCGGTAAGGCTTGATTTAGCGGTCACTTGTTCCGCGGTATCTTTAGCACTATCGCCTGCTTCAACATTAAAAGTCAGGCTACCTAAAGAACCATTAACAATAAGCGCGTTATCCTGCATATTTCTTGATTGTGGATTCGCTGATGTTTCCTGACCAGTCACACGATAATTACCGTATTGATTGGTTCGGAAGTTATTCGTTGTTGCCTGAATAGTTTGGTTAGCATTCGCACCTACCTGGAAGATGGCTGTACCAAACGTACCATCCAGAATTTTTTGTCCATTAAATTCAGTATTGGTGGCAATACGATCCATTTCTGAAACAAGTTGACCTACTTCAGATTGCAACGCCTGTCTATCCGATGACGAGTTTGTTGCATTTGCAGACTGAACCGATAATTCACGGATCCGTTGCAAGATATTACCACCTTCGGCTAATGCACCTTCAGCAGTTTGTGATAATGAAATACCATCGTTGGCATTTCGTACGGCCTGATTCAAGCCATTAATTTGAGAAGTAAATCGTTCGGAAATCGCTAAACCTGCTGCATCATCCTTTGCGCTGTTAATACGCAAACCAGAAGACAACCTTTGCAATGATGTTTGTAATGCTGCCTGAGAAGCATTCAAATTACGCTGCGAATTTAGCGACATGATATTGGTATTAATAACTTGTGGCATGACGCGCTCTCCTAAATGTTTCCTTCACCACGCAATAATGTTGCGGCTAAGGGATATTCAAATAGCGATGCTGGTAATTTGTTAACTACCATATCGCTTCCGTGATACCTAGCGTCCGGGATTTCAGTATCTTTAGGGTAAAAAACAAAAAAAGTGAAAATAAATCAGGAGAAATAAAAATGTAGGGGAGTTATTGTAAGATACTGTTTTTATTATATATAATCAAACATTGATAGACCTTGCACACGGGTAAATGCCTTTTGTGATGCCTGTAAACCGGTTAATTTCAAATTTAATTCACTCACTGCCTTGGCATAATCAAGGTCTTCGATGCCAGATAATATTTCTTTAATTTGCAAATTATAGTCTTCATTAATCGATTGCTGTGCATCTAATGCTTTTAAACGTGCCCCGGTATTAGAACGAATTTCCAATACACGGCCTAATGAATTATCAACACCTAAAAGAGTACGATTTATTTCATTATGAAGCTCGGCATTTTGACTGGGATTACCACGAGGTCGCTGTAAGGCTTCAACAAAATTATTCAGAGTTGTAAAAACATCCTGATTCTCACTCGGACGTATCACAAAAAAGTCGTTTGTATCCGGTTCTCCTTCAATAGAAACCCGCACGCCATTAAATTCAATATTGGCGCCTTCAACATAAACCGTACCCGCAGGAATAACTTCCTGATTATTGGCGTCCATCACTTTATAAGTAGTCGGCTCATTGGGATCAATCGATTCTTTCTTGTCAAAAACAATGGCATAAGTCCCCCCATCATAATGGCCGGTTACGCTACCGGGATCAATAATGGCAGAACCTGTATTGGTTTTATTTTCAAAGCCAGTAAACTCACTATTACCATCTTTAATCGTACGAAAAACAAAATTACCTGAATCACTGGTTGCAATGGTACGTTTAGGGCCTATTTGTAAATTACGTTGAGTATCGTCACCCTGATATTCGTATTCACCCTTTGCATTATTAACAAAAGGTCTGAAATTTGTTTTTGATCCAGAAAATAAATAATCGCCGGAACCATCGGTTGAGTTCGCCATATCCAGCATTTCTTTAAGTAATTGTGAGACTTCTTCAGCTATAAAACTTCGAGTCTCGTTTGTTTGTGAGGCGTTGTTCGAAGCAACCGCTAACTCACGTATACGTTGTAAAATATCCGTGGCATTACCCATAATAGATTCTTCTACGGTTAAGCGTGCGCGTGCCGCATCAATATTTTTCTGATATTGGCCATTCGTTTGTAATATATTTTTTAAATCTACTATTCTGGCCGCACCAATCGGATCTTCTGATGGCTTAAATATTCTTTTACCCGTTGCAATTTGCTTTTGTACTTTCGATAATTTCTCCTGCTGTTCCAGCATCGCGTTAATGGCAACGTCTTGAGTTTGACTAGTAGATACTCTCATATTCGATTACCTGAACGTTTGCATTAAAGTGTCAAACAACTGTTTAGCCGTTGCAATAACTTGGGCATTTGCTTTATAAAGTTGTTGATAGCGAATTAAATCGGCTGCTTCTTCATCCATATTAACGCCAGATATAGACTCACGACGATGATCAGCCTGTTGCAGTAAGAGTTGTTGGGCTTTGCTACTGGTGTCTAATTCATGTGTTTTACTGCCAACCCGTGAAACAAGCTGAGCATAAATTTGTGTATACGTGCCGGTTTTGTTTGCCAATAATCGTTCACCTTGCAAACCCGCCAATGAAACCGCATTACTATTATCGCCCCGACCGTCTTTATTGTATTCAATATGAAAAGTATCTCCTTCTTTTGGATTACCTGTAATTTTGAAGCGCACCTTCATATCTAAACCATCCGGTGTCGGGAAAACCGAAATACCTTTGTCTGGATCATATTCATGAATAGATGATACTTGCGGTGCAGAAGCAGGCGACTCAGGACTGACGGCTGTTGCATGTCCTTCTTCGTCGGCTTTAATCACGGGTTCATCTGGGACGGCAGCTAATTTTTGGGTAATGGGTTTGCCTTTGTTGTCTAATATTTCATAATGATTATCATCAACAAAACGCACGACTAGCGGCATTTCCAAGTCTTTATTGTTGCCCTGAAATAATTCAGAATCGGTACTCAGCACTTTAACATCGGTGATTTTAGCATCACCTAAATTAGCCACATCTTCAAATGCCCGAATCGGTGATGAAGCAGCAATTTTCTTAACATCATTAATTAATACTTTAAACCGCTGTCCGGCTTCAACTGTTGGCCGAATAATATAACTATCCTGATTTTCAATGTGACTACCCGATTCTATTTTTAACTTAAACCCCTCATCATTGATTTCAGCAGGCAATGATGAAAACTCGGCAACTAACTTGTCATCTATTAAACGTACAAGCCGATATTTTCCATCATTAAAAGATAATCTATAATCACTTACGGTAACCTTATCAAGGTTAGTGATTTCAGCCGCTATTTTCAAATCACCTTTATTATTAATACTTCCTTTAACCTTGGGAGCCGTCACATCCAGTTCTTCAAAAAAATCCTTACCCAGTACATTATTTAAATCCATCCCCAACTTATGTTGCTCATTAAATGTTTTTGAAATACCAATCGCAATACGACCCAAATCATTTTGCGAAACATCGAGGATGCCGGATTTAAACTCCAACATTCCACCGAGTTCTCCACCGGATAAAAATTTCGTAATAATGGCATCTGACTTCGGGTTCTTAAACGCAATTTCAATTTCAGAAGCATCGTCCGGGCTTGGAATTACATCCAGTTTTGATGCCTGCCCACCCACAACCAGGATCTGACCATTACCAATAAAAACGTTTAAACGACCATCGTCCTGTACCTGCCCTCGTACCGAAACTTTTTCTGATAGTTGTAATAATAATCGGTCACGTTGATCCAACAGGTCATTGGGTGATGAACCGCCAATTTCCTGCGCACGAACAATCGCTTCATTAACATCCGCAATCGATTGGGCAAAACCATTAATATCCTCTACGGTATTACGCATATCTTTTTGCACACCACGACGTAAGGACTCAAACCGGTCGTCCAGATATTTAAAACGATCTTCCAGAGAATGAGCCTCACTGATCATCACCTGACGGGCCGAAACAGAAGCAGGATTATCCGCCACACCGTTCATCGCAGAAAAGAAATTTTGAATCGCAGGCGCAAGCCCTGAATCAGGATCAGACAACATCGTATCAACCTGACTGGTAAAGTCATATTGGGTATCGAGTGCTTTACTCACGGAGGCAACGTTGCGTAATTCTTCGGTTACAAAATCATTATAAACACGCGCGACATTATCAACAATAACACCGGTACCCACTGCCCCATTACCACTAGGCTGTGGTGCGCGGGCAACAAGGTCGGTACGCTGTCGTGAATAACCTTTGGTTGCACCATTAGCAATATTATGACTTGTTGTAGACAATGCACGCTGCGCAGCAAGTGCGCCCGATGTGCTAATGCCTAAAACGTCACCAGAACCCATTTATTCACCTATACAAAGTTATCAGTATTCATTTCATCTTCAGAAACGAATGACTGCATTACATTTTTAATTTTGTCAGCATAACGTGGGTCGGTTGCATAACCGGCTCGTTGAATACTGTCTATATATTGGAGTGAATCAGAATTTTCGTTAAGTGCCTCTTTATATCTTGGATTATTCTTAATAAAATTTACATAGTCATCAAAACTTTCCTGATAAGAATGATAGGAGCGAAATGCAGCCGTTTCTGTTTTTGCAACACCATGGTCTATTTCAATAGTCTGTTTTATATACTTATTACCGTCATAGCCTTGCTGAGCTTTTATATTAAATAGATTGTAACTGGACTTGCCATTTGGTAATTTCCCAATGGCTTTACCCCAACCGGTTTCTAATGCCGCCTGAGCAATCAATACATTTGCATCAACGCCCAGTTTTTCTGCTGCCACGTCTGCATAAGGTCTGAGTGTTTGTACAAACTGTTCAGAATTTATAAAGACAGTACTGTCTCTGTTTAAAATAAAAGGATCACTAACATGTTTTGAAAGGTTATTTACCGTACCAATGCTTTCCTTTTTGTCTGATATAGATTTATCTGGTATAGACTTTTCTGGCATATACTTTTGCATTTGTTTCACTAAGGCATCGGCTAATCCAATACCTTTTCCGCTGCTCATATTCAATGCAATTTGTTTATCAAACATTTCCTGATACATTTCACTTTGATTACTATCAAATAAGGGATCTTTAAAATTTGCCTTACGCATGCTTTTTAGCATCATGTTAATAAAAATACTTTCAAATTGATGTGCAACTTTTTCTAAAGATTGATTCGGAGATTGCTTGGCATCCAATCGCATTTCTGCAAATTGAGAAAAATCGGTATATGCTCTATTTACCGCTGCATCCAACATCGTGATTACCTGATAGAAAGTATTAAGATAAAACTATGCAGAAAGCATGCCGTAAATTTTTTATTTTAAATTCAATGGGATACATACTATTTACGGCAACTAATTGCCGTTTTATTGTTAACCACAGAGGATGTGGTTAACGAACAGATTAAATGACAACCAATTCAGCCTGAAGCGCACCCACTTCTTTTAAGGCCTCTAAAATTGCCACTAAATCACCCGGAGCCGCACCCACCTGATTAACCGCCCGTACAATTTCATTCAGAGAAACCCCAGGATTAAAAACAAACATTTTATTTTTTTCTTGTTTAATATTGATATCGGATACAGGTACAACGGCTGTTTTACCTTCGGATAAAGGCGTTGGTTGATTCACTTTAGATGATTCCGTAATGGTTACCGTTAAACTACCATGAGAAACCGCTGCCGGTAACACATGCACATACTTACCAATAACAACGGTACCCGTTCTTGAATTTATAATAATTTTAGCCGGTGCTTCACCCGGTTTAATAATTAAATTTTCTAAAAAAGATATAAAGGATACACGTTGCGCTGGATCTGAAGGTGCATTAACACTCACCGATGCCGGATCAATAGAATGTGCCGAGCCAGGACCCACTGCATTATTAATCACCTCAGCCAAACGTGTGGATGTTGTAAAGTCAGCCTGATGCAAATTTAAAACAATTTCGCTGGCATCACCAAAGGGAGTATCAATAACACGCTCCACCATTGCGCCACTTAATATACGTCCGGAACTAGGCACATTAACCGTTATCTTTGAACCATCCAGGCCGCCAGCACCAAAACCACTCACCACCACATTGCCTTGAGCTATTGCATATATCTTATGATCCATACCACGTAACGGTGTCATTAATAAACTACCACCACGTAAACTTTTTGCTCCACCTATTGAAGCAACAGTGACATTAATCTTTTGCCCTTTTTTGGAGAAAGCCGGTAAAACAGCATGGATTACAACAGCCGCCACATTTTTTGTTTTCAGTGTCGCCTTAGGAGGAATATTAATACCTAACCGCGATAACATGCTTTTCATACTCTGATCAGTCACTGCACCCGAACCATCGCCGGTACCATTCAGTCCAACAACCAGACCGTAACCCACCAGAGGATTACTGCGTACTCCGGCAACGGTTGAAATATCCTTAATCCTATCTGCTTTTACAATTCCAGAACTCAGTCCAATGTAAAACAAGATGCCAACCAGAACAGTAAATTTAAATTCTTTTAGTGATAACATTTTATTTCTCCTGTTTACATCAAGCCCAATATTGTCTAGTACGGCCATGCTTTACCCTGAAAGAATCGACCTAACGCACCCATGCTGTTTGCAGATGAAATCGTTCCATTGCCTGCATACATAACATGCACATTAGCAACCCGTTTAGATTCCACGGTATTGTCTGGTTTAATGTCCTGTGGCCGAACAATGCCAGAGAAACGTATAAATTCTTCTGACTGATTCAAAAGTACTAACTTTTCTCCACGTATCACCAAATTTCTATTCGGCAATACTTTAGCAACAGTCACCGAGATTGAGCCTGAAAAACTGCTGTTCTGCGCACTGGTTCCCTGACCATTAAATTCTCGCTTTGCCTTAAGTTCATTATTCAAAATTTCTTTACCATTTTTTGTGACTTTATCACCGGCTAATTTTGGACTCGGTAAATCAACTTTTTGATCCTTGGTTGCACTGGTATTAGCCGTCGAGCTCGCATTGGTGTTTTCATTCAAGACAATAGTTAAAATATCGCCAATATTGCGTGCATTATTATCATCAAATAAACCAACGTTCATTTCCGGGCGAAAAATAGCACCGTTATCGTCTTTTGGTAATTTAATAACAACCGGTGGTGTCGCTTTAAACGATTCTTTCTCATGCTCTTTTTTTACGAGCGAACATGCGGATATGGCACTCATAAGTAAAATAATAAATCCTGTTTTAATTTGCTTTTTCATTCTTTACTCATTGCGTATTTATTGGGGACTGACTATAAATTATTGTTTACGTACTGAAGCATTTGATCAGCCGTTGAAATGGCTTTTGAATTCATTTCATAAGCACGTTGTGTTTCAATCATGTTCACCAGTTCTTCAACAATATTGACATTTGAACTTTCAAGAGAGCCCTGAATAAGGCTACCAAAACTAAGGGAGTCGGGTGAGGCTACTTGTGCAGGTCCACTCGCCGCTGTTTCACCTAACATATTTCCACCTAAAGATTGCAAGCCACCGGGGTTAACAAAATCAGCCAATTGAATAGTTCCCACCTGCGAAGGAACAGCATTACCCGGTTGAGTAACCGAAACCGTACCATCAACGCCAATAGTGACACTCAATGAATTAGCGGGAATACTAATATCGGGTTGCAAACGATAACCGGATGAATTAACAATTTGTCCGGCAGCACTTACCTGAAATTCACCATTACGGGTATAACCAATGTTTCCATTAGGTAAAAGGATCTGAAAAAAACCACGCCCTTCAATGGCCATATCAAAAGGATTGGCTGTTTGTAATAAATTCCCCTGTTGATATAATTTTTGTGTTGCAACCGTTCGCACCCCCGTACCGAGTGACAAACCTGAAGGTAATTCTGTTTCCTGACTACTTTGGCCACCCGGCTGGCGAACATTTTGATAGATTAAATCTTCAAAAACGGCACGTGCGCGTTTAAAACCAGTTGTATTCACATTTGCCAGATTATTGGAAATAATCGACAATCTATTTTGTTGCGCATCCAAACCTGTTTTTGCTATCCATAATGGTTGAGCCATTAGCTTTTACTCCAAATAATGTTTGTTAAATCTAGGCAATATTAATTAACCGCATTGCATATTCATCATTATCTTCTGCGGTTTTCATCATCTTCACTTGCATTTCAAACTGGCGAGCCAGTTCAATCATGTTAACCAACTCCGATGCAATATTAACGTTGCTACCTTCTAATACTCCTGACAACAATTCGACTTTTGCGTCAGCCGGTTCGACTTCATTATCACCAACATGAAAAAGTCCATCGTTACCTTTATGCACTGTTTTTAAATCTGGATTAACTAATTTAATACGGTCCACAATATTCACAACTTCGGCACCATCTGTTTGGGTTATCACGCTGACTGTTCCATCGGTACCAATTTCAATGCGTTTCGCCGGTGGTAGAGTAATTGGACCCCCATCACCCATCACGGTTAATCCATTCGCTGTTTCAAGCAACCCTGTTGAAGTGACCTGTAACCCACCTGCACGTGTATAGGCTTCATTACCATCTTTAGCTTGTACGGCAATAAAACCTTGTCCTTTAATAGCAACATCTAATGCACGGCCAGTAGTTTGAATCGAACCAGAATTAAAGTCTGTTCCTTCACGTTCGGTCATTGAAAACACACGGGTTGGAAAACCATCGCCGAAAAGAGGCATACTGCGTGCGGCAGCAAGATCCGCTTTAAAACCCGTGGTACTCACGTTAGCAATGTTATTTGCATTATGTGCTTGCGCTAACATATTTTGTTTCGCACCACTCATTGCAACATATAACATTCTATCCATTACGCACCTTTACTATTGTAAAAAATTTATTTAGCCTAATTATTAACGTATGTTAATAATTGTTTGTGTAACCGTATCAGCCGTGGTGATCACCTGTGCATTTGCCTGAAAATTCCGTTGCGCTTTAATCATATTCACCAGTTGGCCGGTTAAATCAACATTCGATCCTTCCAATGCACCGGATTGCAGTTGTCCTAAACTACCTGAACCTGGCGTACCGACCAAAGGAACACCGGATGCAAAGCTCTCTGCCCAATTAGTATCACCCAGTTGTCTTAATCCTTGTGGATTAGAAAAATCAGAAAGTGTTACCTGTCCGAGTGTTTTTGTTTGACCGTTACTGTATCGAGCACGAATAATACCGGTGTCATCAATATCAATGCCACTTAAACGCCCGGATGTATAGCCATTTTGAGTTAAAGCACTAACCGAAAACTTAGTACCAAATTGAGTGGTCGGCGTTGCTGCCTGTAAATTAAGGATGACATTAATTGGCACCGCACCCGAACCCGTTTCAATACCGTTATAAACCAGTTCACCTGGAGGAGCAGCAGCACCATTAATAGATTCCAGTCCACCTGCACCATTAAATTTTAATTTATCGCCAGTATAAGGAGGAGCCTGTCCGCCCTTTGCATCTTTCCCATCAACAAATAAATGTGTTGTCCAACTGTTAGGTTCGGCATCTTTAATGTAATACATGGTAGACAAGTGCGGCGCACCTAATGAATCATAAACAGTCAACGAAGTTGAATGTGTGAAGGATGATGGTACTTCTGGATTAAACGGTAGTGTTGATGGCGGACTTTGGGAGCTATCCAGATTAAGACCAACATCAATACGCGAGGTTGCTTTTGGAATAATATTAGAACGATCCAAACGCAATGGGCCTACCGCACCCGAAATTTCACCTGAATCATCGGCATTATTAACAACCAGTTTATCGCTTGATGAGTTAACAACAAAGCCATCTCTATCGACTTTAAATGAACCCGCACGAGTATAAGAACGGGAACCATTGTCATCTAAAACAAAAAATCCTCGACCATTAACTGCCAAATCCAGTTTGTTATCCGTAAATTCAATATTACCCTGACCAAATTGTTGGCTCACACCGGATAAACGCACCCCCGCACCAATCGCATTGGAAGCACCGCCGTCCGTTGCAGCATAAACATCGGCAAACTCTGCACGCGATGTTTTAAAACCTGTTGTACTTGCATTGGCAACGTTATTACCGATAACACGTAAATCTTGTGCGGCGGCATTAATACCACTGAGTGCTGCACGAAATGACATAATCTTTCTCCTTTAATAACGACTCAATATATAAAAGTTGCTAATTATAAATAAATTAACGTTCTACATTATTTTTAAAACTTCAGACATTTTAGCCTGACCGGCATTCGTTAAATTTAACGTCATCGGTTGTCCCGCATGACCGACGCTAACACTGTCAACCATATCAAACACAAGTGTATCAACACCCTGTTTTTCATTATCAATACTGGCATAAGCTTCCATCGTATATTTCCCAGGCAAAGACATTACTAATTTCCCTTCACCTTTGGCTAGCTTATCGTCCTGTTTTGTTTTTCCGTCCCAGCTAAAATCAATTTTTCCTGCTGAGCGAGCCCCAAGGTTAATTTCTTTAACCACTTCACCTCGTGAATTTTTAATATTGACTATCAGTTCATCGGTTGCCACTTTTAAATCCGCAGAGGCTTGAACTTCAAAAGGTTTACTCATATTTTGATTAATACGGAAATCATTACCCGGAACCAATACTTTTCGTCCAACCATACTGGTAGCTTGCAACGCCTGATTAGACTGCATGGTATCGGCTAAATTCTTAAAGGAATCCTTAATGTCTTTTAAACCACTCACTGCACTAAATTGTGCCATCTGAGTCAGGAACTCACCGTTAGCCATGGGCTTAAAGGGATCCTGATGATTCATTTGTGCTAACATCAAGTCCATAAAATCTTCCTGACCAAGATGTTTTTTCTCGGCCGATTTTTTATTTTGGCTGGGAGCTAATCCAATATCATCAAAAGATGAAATTTTGTTATTAATCGGTTCCATAATCTTGCCTGTATTTCCTGATTTATCTCAATCAATCATTCGCTGTTAAATATTTCTATTGGCCAAGCTGCAAGGTACGCATTAGCATTTTCTTGGCTGTTGTCATCACTTCAACATTCGACTGATACGAACGTGAAGCTGAAATCATGTCTGCCATTTCTTCAACCATATTTACATTAGGTAAATGGATGTAGCCTTCTTTATCTGCCATCGGATTATCTGGGGCATACTCAGCACGTAATGGTTTATTACTTTCTACAATCCCTAATACCCGCACGCCGACTGCTTTTTTCTCATCCGAAAAGTCCTGCACCATCGGAGCAAACACAGGATGTCTTGCTCGGTAGGTAGTACCTATACTGCTACTAAGACTGTTTGCATTCGCCATGTTGCTTGAAATTGTATTCAAACGTAACGTTTGCGCTTGCAAAGCAGAACCTGATATTCCAAAAACATTAAACAATGACATACGTAATTTCCTATTAATAACTCTTTATTTTACCTGTTTGTTGCCCAAGCTAGTCACCACGAATAGCTGACATTAATGTACTGATTTTACCGTTAAGAAAACGCAGACTTGCCATATAACGAATAGCGTTATCATTAAAAGCCGACATTTCAACTTGTGACTCAACCGTATTGCCATCCAAAGAAGCCTGATAGGGCATACGGAATAATGTTTCAAAACGGTAATCTGATTTCTCAGGCTGAATATGTTTTGAACTGGTTTCAACCAACGGTTTATTGCCAAAAGGATTTCGAATAGCTGCCTGTAAAGACGCATTAAAATCAAAATCTTTTGCTTTATAATTGGGTGTTTCGGCATTTGCCAGATTCGAAGACAGCAGCTCGGTACGGCGAGCTTGTAAATATAAAGCCTGCTCATGAAGATTAAAGGTACTACCGAATGAAAATGACATTGTCTTATCCTGTTTAAAACTGTAAATGACTTGTTAGAGCTAGTTGCAACAGCTATGCCAAGTTTAATTTATAGTTTATTCAAGGACTTACAGATGGAGGTGGCGGCAAAAAGAAAGCTAAACGGCAATCCTTTACCTACCAACCAGAAGAATATATAAAATGAGTATCTCGTTAAAAGCTAGAATGGATTTAAAGCAGTACAAAAATAGATGACAACAATCACTTCAAGCGGTATACAACACCGGCTTTAAACTTAACCATTTCATATAGATCACAATATCCCGTGGGAGACTCAGAGCCACCCAGAAAAAGATAACCACCGGGATTAAGCAATTTTGCCATACGCACCAGAATGTCCGTTTTAATTTCGGCTGAAAAATAAATTAAAACGTTTCGACAAAATATAATGTCAAATTTACCCAGTATTGAATAATTTTTTAATAAATTTAATTCTGAAAATTTGCAACGGCCGCTGATTTCCGGACGAACTTTATAGCCACCGTCATTTTGATCAACAAAAAACCGTTTAAGCCTTTCTGTGGACAAACCGCGCGCCAAACTCAACTCGTCATATTTGGCTTCACGCGCATGTTTAAGAACCGTTGGTGAAATATCAGTTCCGACTATTTCCAAACGTCCGCTGAACTTTCCAGGATTTTTGGCCTGATACTCTGAGAAGGTCATGCTAATTGAATACGCTTCTTGGCCGGAGGAACTCGCCGAAGACCAGATACGCATTGACGGTTTTTTAGTTTTTGCTATTTCGTTAAAAAGTTCAGTATATAAAATTTCGAATGGATACTTGTCTCTAAACCAACTTGTTTCATTCGTTGTCATCGCATCGATAATTTTTTCTTTTAATTCTATATTATTTACCTGTTTTAATTTGTCTATCATCCCGCTAAGCGAAGCAAATTTAAACTCAATCAATAAACGTGAAAGACGGCTTGTCACCAAATAATGTTTGTTTTCACCTAGTACGATACCACAGGCATCCTCAAGAAATGTTCTAAAACTTTCATAGTCTTGTTTTGATAATGTATGTTGATTCACTCAGCTATCTTCTTTATGTATTTTAAACTAGTTTAATACACTCTAATAATATTTCTAATATTAAATTATGAAATAATACCTTTCACCTGCAATATGTCTTTAACCTCACTGGCAAGTTCTTCTGCATTAAATTTTGGTACAAATTTATCAGCACCTACTTTCGCAACCATTGATTGATTGAAAACACCGCTTAAAGATGTATGTAGCAGGATAGGTAATTTTTTTAATGCTTCACTTGCTCTGATTTCAGAAGTGAGTGTGTAACCATCCATTTCAGGCATTTCCACATCTGAAATAAGTACATCAATATGATCAGCTATATCGGAACCATCTTTAATTAATGACTTTAAAATATTTAAACCATCAAGACCATTTTTGCCAATCGTACATTCCATACCCAGCTTATCTAAAGTACGTTTAATTTGATTACGTGCAACAGAAGAATCATCAACAACAAGTACACGAATAACCGTATCTTCTTTAGATTTAACCTCCATCGCATTATCCATACCACTAAGATCGACACCTAATAATTCTGCAAGAACTTTTTCTACATCAATAATTTCGACCAGTTCATCGTCCACTGATGTCACTGCGGTCATATAATTATCCTTACCTAATCCCTGTGGCGGTGTTTTAATATCCGACCAGTTCATGTTGACAATTCTATCGACACCGCTGGTTAAAAAACCCTGAACCTGACGATTATATTCTGTAATGATCAAATAATTAGTATCCGATTGTTGCAGTGGTCGTTTACCGATAGCTAACGCTAAGTCCAGCACCGAAATTGTTTTACCACGCATATTAGTCATGCCAACCACCACCGGTGATGAGTTGGTTATTTTTGTTAATGGTGGGCACATAATCACTTCTTGTACTTTAAATACATTAATACCAAACCGTTGCCGGCTACCTAAAGTAAAGAGTAATAATTCAAGCCTATTCTCACCCACTAAATTAGTACGTTGATCGACACCTTCAAGTATTCCGGCCATGATTTCACCTTAAAAATTTATTAATACATGGAATTGATTGAGTTACAGAAAAGTTATCGGCTAAATAAAGACTTACTTGAATATCTTATGGCATAGATATGAAATTCTTATCTATACCGAAATGGCATATGTATTGCTTAATAATATCTACAAACTATTTTTTAGGCAGGATTAAATAACATCAGCCTATAAAATCAACGGGTTATAGATTCTAATTGTTTAAGCGTCAAAAAGCCGACGAAATAATGACTAATAATTTGGCAGATTTATGAAAAACAGCTTTTTAAATTATTCCTATGCGCTCTTATTGAGTAGCTTATTACTGTTATTTACAAACGCTGCGCAAGGTTCTATTTACCAGTCACCCACGTCCATTACACAAGCGGTCAGCAGCTTTCTTAAAAACTACTTAAAGACAACTGACTTTACGGTGACATCCGTTGATAAACGCTTGCGACTTAAAGCTTGTGCAAATAATTTAAGAACTCAGTTCCCTCAATATGCGGAAGAACTTGGCCGTACCACCGTTGAAGTGAGTTGTAATGGCCCCAAAGCATGGAAAATTCTGGTTTCGGTTTACATCCAAAAATATTTAAATATTATCGCTAGTAAGCACAGCCTACCTTCTGGCAGTGTCATTCAAGCATCTGATATTAAACTGACACGTAGAGATGTTAGTCGTATTCACGGTGGTTATTTTACTCAACTATCACAAATGACCCACATGGTAGTGCGGCGACCATTAAAATCTGGAAAAATTATTTCACCATCTATGCTAACGCCTAAACGGCTAGTACAACGTGGTGACGAAGTTCTTATTCTTGCCACAACAGAGCATTTAACTATCCGTGTAAAAGGCAAGGCATTAATGAGTGGCGTTCTTGGGCAGCGTATTAGGGTTAAAAACATTCACAGCAAGCGTATTTTTCAGGCGACTGTGATATCAAACGGGCTGGTAAGAGTAAATATGTGATTTTATTCGTTATTTATCTTTATCAGGTGTAATATCATCGCTAAAGTTTCCGGCTATCTGGCCGCTATAACGGTAGCGTAACTATAAACAGGCTTTGGAGCAGTAAAATGCCTCACGATATATCAGGAATCAATTCGAATAAATCATCCCAGTTGGGTGATCGAAATGTTACGCAAGTCAAAAAATCTGACGATGCCGCAAAATCTACTAAGAGCAGCACAAGCACAGCAACAGCGGGAGACAAAGTCACGCTTACCGATACTGCTGCAAAATTAAAAGCACTGGAATTGGGGTTAGCCAATCAACCTGCCGTTGATGACAACAAAGTAAAAGATGTACAGACAAGTCTTCAAAATGGCAGTTACAAGATGGACCCAGAACGTATTGCCGATAAAATGATTAACTTCGAATCTGCTTTTAATGACAGCTAAACTTGCCATGCAAAATACGGCCTTAACACGAAAATTTATTCCCTTACTTGAAGATATCGCCAATTATCTTGAGCAGTTATTCCATGCGCTAGAAAATGAATATCAAGCCTTGTCGGATAATAATCTTCCGGCCATTGAAGCTATTGCCCAGGAAAAAGTGTTGCTAATGGAGCAGCTTGAAGACTTAAATAAAGAACGCCGACTGCTACTAGAAGAAGCTGGACTCAACCTATCAGCAACGGGTATTGACAATTTTTTCAACAGCAGCACCATTAATAATAACCCTAGCTTAAAAACATTATGGGGAAGTATTTCAACACTGTCGACACAATGCGAAAAGCAGAACAACATCAATGGTATTATTATTGACAATAATAAACGCCATACCGAAAATGCCCTATCCATATTACAGGGCAAGCAACAAACAACAGAATTATACTCCAGTAAAGGTCAGTCGATTAAAATGGCCAAAAAACAAACGCTTATTCGAGCATAACCCATCTGAATTTAATGGCTGACATAAATAACAACATCATTTATGACCCCATACATTTAACGGCCATATTGGCACGTTTAGAAAACAATCATTGCCAACTTGAAGTTAAAAAATTAAATCGTGACAATACCGTTCAGGCTCTGGGTATATCTGAAATACTTCAGATCAACCACAATAAAAATAATATCCTGTTCGACACACTCGAACACAACAACATTTCAAATGGTCAACAGATTAAGATTTTTACAAAACATGACGGTATTGAAATGGATTTTACTGTCCACGTTACCGCATTAACAGAACGAAACCATTTAATTTATTTTAATACTCAAATCCCAACCGAAATAGCCTACAAACAACGTCGGCTGCAATATCGTGTTGAACTACAAAACCTGTGGAAGATTCCGGTTACCCTACTCAATAAAGACAATCCATTAACAGCTTATATTTATAATATTTCAACAGGGGGGATCAATGTTCGCAGCGCAACGGATAACCTAAGCCAGATAAAACATGATGCCATCATCGATACATTGATACAGCTACCCAACACAGAAAATATGCAATGCAAACTACAAGTGCGACAAACAAAATCAGATCAAACAACTGGGCTACAACAATTAGCTGGGCAATTCATTTGCCTTACCCCAAAACAGGAAAAAAGTATTCAGGCATTTGTAAATAGTGTTGAACGTAACAAGATAAAAACAACGACAACTCGACACGCTGAATACAATTAAAATACGGGCTAAAATAGCTACTTTCTAGTAAAAATTACTTAGTGACTCCATTTATATCGGGTTATAATCCCTAGCTTGCCCCGGTAGCTCAGTTGGATAGAGCAGCCGCCTCCTAAGCGACAGGTCGGACGTTCGAATCGTCTTCGGGGCACCAACTTATTTTTTATCTTTCGCCTTATCCATAAAGCCAAATAAGGATTTCTTGTTTTTTTGCTCTGCTTCAAGTGCTTTTTGCTTTCGTTCCAACTCCAGCATTTCCATTTTACGGTGTAATGCCTCCCTTCTTACCTTTTGTTGCAGGCGTTGTCGGTCGTGATTCGATAAATCTAGTTTCATAAAGTTATGCGATTCTCGAATTAAGTATTTACCCATGTCATCAAAAAAATCATCTGTGATCTGCTCTGCCTGAACCGTTCTCTTTAACAAGCCTAAATCCTGAAAATTATTAAATTTAAGATGAATACATGAATTTTTCATATCACCTTCAATTAATATTGTTATTTTTACTTTACTTTCAAGTTTAAACTTGGCAAATGAAATTTCGTGAGAGTCATCCCGATATTGCTGAGAGATGTATTGAAGTTTATGACGCTGCATATATTCAATATGCTTTTCAATATTCTTTTTATTATCAACATCAAACTCAATAGAATCTTCATCGGTACAATAAAAAATCAGAATAATTTGTTTCATTTCTTCTGAGCTGTCTGTTGATATTTTATAACTGTTCTGGAAAAGATCCTTTTTTAGGCCCGATGCAGTTAACGTATAAGGTGCGGTAATCGTCGGTTTTACAAAATTGAGATGTTCGACAAGCTCATTTAAATGTGTATAAATAGCGGTCATTGCCGGATGAATTTTTGTTTTATAAACGTCCTGTAACTCCGCTTGTTTGGCAGCATCATCGTTTTGAGATTGCTTAAGTGCAGAGCTTTGTTTGCGTAAGTCGTCTAACAAACCCATAATAATTCATCCAGGATTATTTTTTGATTAAAGGGGTTAACGGTAAAAATTATAATTTTTGAAGCGAATCTTTCCAGTTTTCGTTACTTGCTTCTTCTTTTAATAGAATTTTCATTCCATTGTTAGGGTTTTCCCAGCCCGTTTCCCCAATAACAGGTTCCAGTTCAAACCCCCACCAAATACCACTCGCATCTTGCACTATCCAGTTTAATTTACGAGAAACATTAGTAGCCCCTGACTTTCCAGATTTATGCTGCTCTATTCTTTCGAGCAAATGTTGCATTTCACCACGGCTAATGGTCGTGGTTGGATCAAGTTCTTCGGTTAACGGTGCAGGCCTATCGCTAAAATAGGTAAGGGTTAATTTGCCCACCACCACCACATCATTATCCTTCAATATATGTGTTTTAATCGCATTGCCATTCACATAGGTGCCATTGGTACTACTGCAATCTTTAATCTCAACAAATTTGCTTAACTGGTGAATTTCAGCGTGATGACTGCTAACGGTTGCATCGTCTAAACGAATATCATTATCCGCATTTCGACCAATTTTTAAAACTTCGTGCGAAACATACATTTCGTCTAATTTATTATTGTTGTCTCGAATAGTTAGCTTATACATTGGGTCTATTTATGATTGTAAATTTATCCTTGAGTATAACAGCTATTCTCTAAAGGAAAAGTGAAAATGCTACTGTAAGTAAATGATTAACTTATATTTATCGATTTTAGCAAATAAGTCAAACTAAAACATAAGAGTATAAAATCATCTGCTATTATCGAGTATTTATAATGGCCTGATATTTAAACTGATTATCGCCACCAATAAAGACTATTTACAAATCACATCATAATAATAGAGTCTTTTGCATAGTATCAAACAACCAAGTACCACTCGACAAAACCTTAAAGTTAAAATTCCGGCATAAAAAACCTGTGTTAACGGGTTTAATTACTTAAATGGTGCGCCTAGAGCGATTTAAACACCCGACCGCCTAGTGCGTAGTCGTGCGGTCTAGGTAAATCCTGTCAACTTTGTCACAAGTATTTACTCTAATAGACTGAATTTAAAGATTTTTATCATGATTGGATAATTATTGATAATTTCACTCCCCCTCCCCCTACACAACATCAAATATGGTTTGTCATGACACATATTTGCCATACGGGATTTCTATTACTTCTAGGATTTTGTGGTGGGCTTGAACGCAGGAGGCTCTGAGGTCAAGTGTAGCATCGCTTCGCTAGTGAAGGTTTTTACACTTTTCTAATTCGAAACAAACTCTATTAGCAGTTTATAATCGTAAATTGTATGTTTTACTGTTCGAGCTGTTCTAACTCACCTCATGTTTCAGCGTGTGAATATTTTAGCCCTTCCATTTCATCTGGGTCGAGTGGCGTAGCACCTTTGGGACAATTAAATTCCACTTACTTTTCTTCCCATAAATCTCGTGGCATATCTCTAATCAAACGTTCCGTTTCAAACTCGATTTGCCGTTGTAACTGTTCGCTTGATAACTGCTGCGCTTCTAATTTCATTTGTACATCTGTCTTATTCACCAGATTTTCCGCTTTTTGCTTTGCTCTATCACGAATCATACTGTCAACCGATTTTCTGGGCACCAGAGCGTAAACTAGCTCGCAATCAAGCGCTTTAGCAACACGCCGTAGCTGCTTGAGTGTAATACGATCTTCCATTTCCATACGTTCCATTTGAGAAGCCTGTGACTTACTCACACCCAAGCGCGTAGCCAATTGAGGGCTACTCATCCCCAATGCTGTACGCAAAGTACGGATCCAACCCTCTTTCGGTGATTTTATTCTTTTAATATCAATAAGTTGGTCAATTTTAGACCGATACTGATCTCTAATAATCTGCTTAATCATAATCAATTACCACATATATATGGCCAAGTAATCTATACACTACCATATATATATAGCCTAAAATAATATAATAGGCAATATTTATATTGCCTTTATTTAAGGCTATTGTTAGTTTCCCTATGCCCAAGTACAGTGCACTTGGGCTTATCAGACATATAAATTCTACCAATTACACGTATTTCAGCTTACCCTCCTTTAAATAGTATTTTTAGCTAAAATAGTATGAGCATGATTAAACAACAAAATTTTGCTAAACATGATGCAGAAAAACAGCCCTTACGTGAACGTGATATTGCGGCTATAAAAAATGGTGCATCTGCAAAAGAAATGCGTAATCGTAACTTTATGTTCTCAGGTTTAGACATGTCAAAAGTGGTTGCTATCGCTCCCTAATGGGCATCGCTTCTCACATCCCAAATAAATCTCCATTTTCAATTAAGATCAATAATGCTTATTCATCTTCTTATTGGATTGATGAACACGTTTGATAGCTTCTGCCCATAATGGACTACACAAAGGTCTAAATTTAGCTCGACTACTATCACTCCATTTAATTTCCATTACCTCGATAATTAAGGCATCTGGATATTTTTTCCAGTCCTCGCGTTTGCTATTTTTTATTTCAACATCAATCTCATTCCATTCCAGATGCGCACTCTTCTCTATAGAATTTAGTTTTCGGCGAAAAGTACGATTAACCCTTCACTTTCTTTTGCGCTATGCTTTACGTGAGCTTTTATCATTTTCTCCATACACATTTTTACGCTGATGGGTGTAATCTCTAATCTTATTTTCTTGTGGTGTTATTACTCTTTCCTGATTCATAATTTTTCTACTCGAAAACTTAAAAATAAAGCGGGGTAAAACTACCCCGCTCTATACGCACAATTAAGTCACGATTACCCTCTAACACAAACAACACCTTCAGTTTGTGCCACCATATCATCAACACTAAAATGACGTTTTGCTTTGCCACGCCTCATTTTACGTCCAGCACCGTGTGAGCAAGAACAAAATGATTCCTTGTTCCCTTTTCCTTGCACAATAAAAGACTTGGCACCCATACTTCCTGGAATAATACCAATCTCATCAACACCAGCACGAATCGCCCCTTTACCAAAATACACATCTGGCATTGCCGCCACATGGCTATAAATAATCGGCAATTGAGATATATTCAACAATTGTTGATACGCTTCATGCTCAATATCATCGGTATAGATTTTTACTGGCACTTTACCTTTTGTTATCTGTTTTAAAATTAGCATAACACTACCCTACCTACTCTCTATAATAGTCATGACGATTAGTATCATCATGTTTTTTAGTTGCGAGGCAACAATTCTTGAAATCTACGGCCAGAGCCACAAACACAAGGATCGTTACGTCCCAACTTCTCTGTTAACTCTTTATTATTGTGAACAATCCGTTTACCATGTTTCACATTCGTTTCTGAGGGGTAACCATGACGACGTTTACTCATAATCTCAAAAGCAGACTTCCTCATAAATCTCGTAATCAGAAGTTTCTTTTCTAGTCTTGTGTTTCACAATACACCTCCTACATTAAATTACTAAATTAAACCATTGAGGATCTGGTATTTTCTTATACAAACGGCAAAAGCCTTTATCTGACTGTAAAAATTCAGGTGCCTCAGATGTTTTCTTAAAACAAAAACGCTTTGGCAATTTTTCATAAAGCGATACAGGTGGTTTGGTATATGAAATACGCTTCACATTCGCACCTGTTTTCGAACTATGATAATGAATATTCGTAATACCTATTTCATTACGAATAAAATCTATCGTTGCTGCAAGCATCGCTTCAGACCAGATCGCTTTATACGGACTCATAACATACTTACAGTAATGAATAACATCATCAATACTGCCATCTACACTCCACCATCTAACATGATTTGACTTCTTCTTTTTAGCTCGTTCAGCATCACGTAATAAATCAGTACCTTCTCTTACCCAATCACTTTGTATTTCTTCAATTAATGCTTCATTGGTATCAAAGTCGATATCAATCCTTGACCAAGCCAAAGTTTCTCTAAAATATTCATTACTTTTTTGTTCATAAACCGGATGACAACTAGGATTAAGTAATTGTTCATATCCAGGCTTCACTAATTTTTTATAAAAAGCATCGTGTTTATTTGAGAAATTCAGTTGCAAAACAAGGTTAAAACCTTTTCTGGAAGTTTGCCCCCACGATGTATCTTTATAATCCCATTTTGATACGGTTAGAACAAAATCATGAATTTCACTTGGCCATATGTAATCGATAAAGTCCTTAGATACTTTCCCACCTCTGAATTTATCCAAATTCTCTTTGACAAAAGGTTTTTCCAACAAACCAGAAAATATTGATTTCTTAATATCAGAAATACGGTTTAGATCTTTATCTGTCATATATCCTAATAACATTAAAGCGTATCGGTCTTTAAAGTAACGAAATACCGTACGTTCTTTAGGCATGCAGTCTATAATTTCATTAACTAATTGTAGTTCCACTTCACACCTCCAATATTGAGTACCTTAATAAACGATACCGGGTACCACACCCAACACCAAAATAATACTGATGTTGAATATGATACATAGCATCACCTCCCCGTACATATTCCAGCACTTTATGTACTTATTCATGTAAATTGATTCTTACAGTATCTTTTACAATACCGTCTAAACCGCCGAACACAGTAAGCTTGTCTACTTTCTCTGTTATTTTTTCAAGAATTTCCAGTTCTTTCAAACGCATTAGCGTTGGGTTGTCGTCCATTAAACGCGCAGTGTTCAATAAAGAACGTGTTGCTGCTGTTTCTTCACGACGTTTGATAACATTTGCCTGTGCAATTTTTTCAGCCTCAACCACCTGGTTAAGGATGTCTTTCATATCACCAGGTAAAATGACATCTTTTACACCCACGCCACGTACCTTAATACCAAACTCAGAAACCTTATCTTTAACTGTTTCAAAGATTACTTTGTCCAGTTCATCTTTATTCCCTAATAAAGTATCTAAAGTACGTGTACCAACGGCTTGACGTAATGCAAACTGTAATTCACGATAAACATAATCAGTAACATTCACTAACTTGTTACGCACAGCAATCGGATCAGTGACCTGATACTGAGCAGACAAGTTCACACGCAGGCTAACTTTATCCTTAGTCAAAATTTCTTGACCTTGAACTTCCATCACTTGCATACGTAACTCAACTTGTTCCACTTTTACATTACGGTTGAACTTCCAGTAAGCGTACAAACCAGGTTTTAATTTTTGCACAAGCTCACCATCAACAATCAGCAAACCAATATGGTTATCGGCCACTTCACTAATTGTTAGGTAGTTAACAACTTCACGTGGCATTGCATCCATACGTGCATGTGCGATTAACCCAACAACGGCTTTTGGCACCATAAAGTCTTGTTCAATGTTTAGTGTTTCTACTTTTACATCAATCAAACCTTTCCAATACAACTGACGTGTAGCAGGTAGCAATACACCATTGAGTTTTCCATTCTTGTAAATCAGGCCCACTTCATACTCACCCAACTCAATAAGCTGGAAGTATTTATCAACCAGTTCACGATTTTCTTTTACAAGAACATCGTTATAAGGATGATTAAACTCTGGTACTGTCAAGTTATGAACCTCAACCGCTACACGACCAAATAGATCGAATCCACGGTAGATACCCGGTTCAAGAATCTTGACGACAGAACGATCTTTTAAATAAACACCACGTTCATGTTGTGCGATCACAATACGTTTTAATCCGAACATCACACCTTCTCCTTTCATTTAATTAAATATGAGAAATGCTCCACATCCAAATTGCGGGACCATACTTGGTACCATCGTGTGTATTAAGCTGCTCCCAAGCTTGCTACGAATCTCACCCATAACACTAAAACGTTATTTATGAGATTCGCTCTCACTTGTTCGTAACTTAAACAGACCACAGTACATGTTGTATGTCGCAAGCAATCTTTATGCTGTGACATCGAATACACACTACAAAAATCGTTTGTGCATTCAACTCACGGGAACATTTCCCGTTGCGATGAGTTACCCCATCAAATAAGCGGATTCGAACCGCAGGCTTTCGCCTTTTCCAAGAACAGCGTTAAAGGCTGTGTGCAAAAGAGAGGGAATTGAACCCTCGACAAATAGATTATCAGTCTATCGCTCTACCCAACTGAGCTATCTTCGCTGGTGTTATTGAGTATTTAGTTGTTTTGTATACACCTTGCTATTTAAGCTTGAGTGCACAGGTCAGAGCTTAGAATCTGAACCGTTAAACAATTAAACGTATCTCAAAAACCTCTGAACGACATGTTTTAAACACATCATTACAATTCATTTAAAAAGGTGGTGAGCGTTATGCCCACCACAACATATGCAACATCTTATTGCGATATTGCATGACGGCGTTCTTTAGGGCATTGCACTTTCAAGAACGCCATTTGATCCGTCAATATGTGACGGTTATATAAAATTAACCACTCTGCATGGTTAGGTGCATAAGGCACCGCATGTAAGTGCATTGTTGATTCACTCAACAATTTATCCGCTTTACGCTGATTACACACACGGCAAGCCGTTACCACATTTGTCCATACATCTTTCCCACCACGTGATACAGGAATTACATGGTCACGTGTTAAATGGCGATCAACTAACATCGTTAAACAATACATACACGTATGTTGATCACGTCTAAACAATGCACGGTTAGTCAGCGATGAAACTTTTCCGCATGGTGCACGGCCAACTTCACCTTTTGCTGCCACGATAGAATGCACATCCATATAGGAACGTGTATTGCTCACACGGTTAATTCCACCGTAATAGCGCAATGGTTTATCACCTAATGTCCAGGCAACTTGATCTTTAGCATAAAGCAGTACCGCTTCTTGCCAATTAATCCATCCCATTGGTTGCCCGCTGATATTGGTTCTTAAAATCAATGCGCTCATCATCTTATCTCCTACATTTCATCCATATTGCTTTAACAATTTGAAAGTATTTATATTTGGTGCGCCCGGTCAGATGACCCAACAATAAGTTTAGTGCGTTTGCCAATTACGCCACGAGCGCTTTATTTACTATTTTCACTTACAACCAATTATCTTTTGAAATTGGCTGAGGATCATGGATTTGAACCAGGACTACGAGTGTCAAAGACTCGCGTGCTACCATTACACTAATCCCCAATATTTTATTGGTACGCCCCCGGTCGCAACGCACTTCCCTGTTCTCTCGCGACATTCGTATGTCCTATACATCAGATTCGAACTCAGAAAACACTGCGGCCATTATTTAGCCAGCACCAGCGACGTATGCCAGTTCCGTCATAGGCGCATAAAAATTGGAGCACCTGTGAGGCCGTTTTTGTATGTTTAAATACATTGGCAACCTCAATCTTTCACCTTCGTAGGGTGATGCTCTTGCATTTAAGCTACAGGCACATTATTAATTGGTCGGTCGCAAGAGACTCTAACTCTTACCTTCTGGATTAAAAGTCCAGTGTGCTTTCATTACACCAGCGGCCGGAATTATTTTCTTAATACGTTTTAACTTAATGACAGCAATAAATTGTTTCTTTGATAGCTTCATTTAATCCCTCCTCTGTTTAATAAACATTAATTTAGGCATGCGGTCGAATTAAATGTAATAAATCATCTAGTTTTGGATTATTACGATTCTCGATCCATGCATTTGCAAGTAACCAACGTAAATTAGCTTGCGTTGGAACTGTTCTGTTCTCTGGCACATTGACTTGTTGAATGAGTCGTCTGTACTTGTTAATTTCAATATTGTTCATAACGAACTCCTCTTTAGTTTGGGGCGATCAAACGGGTTCGAACCGATATCCACATAATTCACAGTTATGGACTTTACCTATTAAGCTATAATCGCCATTATTAAAAAATTGGTCTGGATGTCTGGCTGCTCATGTGCATCCATGCACCCGCAGCATTTGTACATCCCTGTACATCATTTAAACTTGCGATATCTCCGTTCACTTTAATATAGTACTGGCGGAGAACTCTAATCAGACTGAGCTATACCCAGATAAATCGAATACAATGGTGTTATTAAATAGCACTCATTAATGCCATTAAAGAACACCACTCTTTCTTCAATTTTTGCTTCTCAATTCTTCGTTTTGCTTTATCCGACTTTTCATGCACACCACCTTTAAACATCAATGGATGATTATGAAAAGGATTTCGTGGTTTACTATCTTTTAATTTACTCATCGCTTTTCTCCTATATAAATTGGCTCCTAGAGTCAGACTCGAACTGACATACAACTCCTTAACAGGGAGCCCACCTACCAATAGTGCATCTAGGAATAATATGTAAGTTGTTATACGAATCGGCTTCCCACAACCGATACCCATAAGGTTTCCCCCGAAGGTTTTGCTTTACTTACCTTAATGTTGCGTAGGTAGTTACGCGAATAAACAACAAAACAGGCTCAAAACCCAACCAAGTGCTACCACACTTTCGTATAACAACTTGCACACAATTACATATTTCTAAACAACACTTGGGTTTACATAAGTGCCAGTAAAATGAAAAACTGGCACTAAAAAACCCAACCAAGTGTTACCACACTTTCGTATAACAACTTGCACATCTATTTATGCTCATTCGTTTTCTTACAAATCCATTTATTACATACATGCCTTTTTCAAAGACGAAACCGAATAAACCTATTCGGTTTCATAAGTGCCAGTAAGATAAAAAAACTGGCACTAAAAAACCCCGTTAGTTATTCACCTAACGGGGTTCTTGTTTAGTTCCCGCGAAAGGCATGTTATGTCAGCCTTTCGCGATAGTGATTTGCAAAAAGCTATGTCATACCGAGGGTGTCCTGGTATGAGTTTGTATGTTCATTTGTTGTCAAAGATGTTTTTTGTTCAGTAGACACAATTGCTCGCATCAATTTCAGTGAGGCACACGGATCTATATCCCCTGCCACCAATAAATTGGGTCGAATATTTAAAGTTAAAATTGTGTTTCCAAATAAATTCATGTTTACCTCCAAATGAATAGCGCAATTATAGTTATGAATTTCAAGAATGCAAGCTTTATTTTCAAGTTTCTTGTACAATATTTTATAGCATTACACACACTTATATTGAGTTTAAATTTAGGATTAAAAATGGCAGACAAAAAAAATCCAACTGCAATACAAATTGGCCAACGTATTAAGCAAGCACGAAAGATGGCAGGGTTTAATACCGCCGCACAATTGCTAGATAAGATTAAAGATTGGGGAACTGGGCGATTAGGGAATTACGAAGCAGGTATATCACTTCCCTCCCCCGATGATGTAAAGATAATATCAAAGGTAACAGGCTCATCACCCTGCTGGATAATGTTTGGTTTAGGCCCAATCCGTTCTACAGGCAGAGATTTACAAGCAATACGACACCAAAATTTCATTTATATATTTGATAGCTGTAAAACAAAGAAAGGATCTATTACTAAATTCTTAAATGCTATTGGATTATCCAGAAAAAAAATTGAAGAACATATCAACAACCCTTTCCTAACAATTCCTGATCGTACAGCACATAAATGTGAAAAATTTTACAAGAAACCTGTTAACTGGTTAGATGAACAACATGTAGAATCCGATCCTATCTGCGCTGCCTTCCCTGAAGATATGCGCCATGTTATGGAAATTTACTCTTGCTTAACAAAAGAACAACGAATAATGTTTCTAAAAATGGCTGATGTCATTAGCTCATCGTAAAAAATGATGTCAAAGTATGTTCTATAGCTAAATAACTGTATATAGAAACGCAGCATATTGTCACACTATAAAATAGCCAATAAATACTTCAAACTATTACTCATTATCATACACGTGTAAGTGACTTAAATATTTCAGCATCCCAAGGACGCATTGCAAGCATAAAACCTACAGAGTGACGTTTATCTAACGGCAACTTAACATCATGTCTTAACAGTTCTGTAAATTCCTTAGCAAGTATTTGCATCTTACTCATTAATTGCTGCAACGATGCATCACTTAATAAACCATACAAAAATAATCGCTGCTCCATATCACCATTAAATCGTGATTTTAAAAAATGACCTTGCAACTGAGATGCAAAAAATCGTTCAATCGGTCCATCTGACAACCAGCGAAAATCTTCAGAGATACGTAGCTTAATCCGATTGTTCGGTAATAAATCAATAATTTTCAGTCTATCCAACTGTGCGAGAGATTGAATGCATTCAGCTTCGGTAAGATGATACTGAGACAAGATATCCGAAAAACTGAAATGGTTACGTACGCTCACAGCGACTAATAACAACTTAACATCAGCCACAAGCTTCTCTTCTTGCTCATAGGTTAGCTGGGTTATATGCTGCCGTGAGTCTTCATAAAGCTGGAACAAATCAGATAGCTCCATTTGCATTATCTGGCAGATATCCTCCAGCCGTTCCAGGGTGAAACGTTTCGATGCAAACTGACGCTTTACATTAGCCTCACTCATACCCAGCGCTTCACCCACATCAGCGTAAGTTAGATTATAAGTCTTTAGCGCCTGTTTTAAAGTTGCTATAAGTGCTGCTGTCTGCGCCATAGAAGCTCTCCAATGCCTTAAAGTATCGTATTTATATACCTATATACCACTTATTGTCACCTTTTTCCACTGGAGTTTATTTATTTGCTTCTATGTCCCACACTTCTAAAACAAACTACAAGAGGGAACCACCATGTCAATATTCAAACGTCTTAGCACCACTATCGCCGCTCAACTTGACCACGTCGTCGGAGAAATCGAAAACCACGATGCTATTGTTAAAGCCAGCATCTCTGATTTAAAGAAGAAAATCGTAGAAGCTAAAGTACGACTCGACCATGTACGTAATGAAGTAAACCGACTACAAAACCAAGTTTCCCAACATCAAACCGATGCCAAACGTTGGCAGTCACGTGCAATCGAGTGTGCACATACAGACGAGCAAAAAGCTCTGTCTTGTGTAAGCCGGGCACATCAATGCGAACAACAAATATCTCAACTCGAATCAGCCGTTAACCAATATCAACAATCAGCTAAAAAGCTAGATCAAGATATTAATGCCGCAGAAAACCGTGCACGAGAGCTTAAACAAAAACATGATTTAATGCGTGCACGTCAGTCCAGTTGCGCAACACTAAAAGTTACTCAGGACACAAGTGAAGATTCAACATCCATGCTATGTGATACCTTTGACCGCTGGGATATTAAGTTGCGTCAAACCGAATTGTCAATCGACGCACAACCTCATATCGATTCACTTGAACAAGAGTTTGTTCAACAAGAGCAAGAAGATGAATTACGTCATGCCTTGGATGACTTATTAAAAAATAATCAGGAGGAAATAAAATGAATCATTACAGTGAACAACCCGCATTCGATGATTCCAATCATTCAATCACATCCACTGATTTTGCATGGATGAAAAAATTACCAGACTTATTGCGCATTCTAGGAACCGGTGCATTATTAATCGCGATGTACAGTTTTTTAATCAAAGGTTGGGATAATGGCAATGATACATTTCGTTATCTATTAATGCTTGGTCACACTGGATTACTTGCCGCAATTGGGCTAGCCAGTGGCCATTGGTTAAAGGAAAGTAAAGGAGCCAGATTACTGCTAACACTCGCATTAGTCTCGGTCCCCGCAAACTTCGCTATTTTAGGTGCTTTTATTTTCTCACAAGCCAGCGGAGTTGATTTAAGCCAATATCCTAACTATATCGCCTGGTCTGTCGACAGTATGCAAACAGCTTTACTAACGAGTGGTGGCGCATTATTTATTTTATTTCCTGTCACCTTATTAGGTTTTACTGTCTTAGCACGCAGCATGTCTAAACGTTTAACCCTATTATTTTTGCTCAGTAATGCTGTACTGCTCTTACCAGTTCGCGATCCCGTAATGGTGGGTTTAATGGTATTAGCATTAACCATTATGACAATCATCTTGGCACACAAATCATCACAACAGCACATTGCCGCAAAGACACAAGAAGGAATTACAGCATTAGGTTTGCAAGCCCTTCCCTTAGCTATCTTAATGGGTCGCACCCTGTGGTTGTATTCTGCTGATATGCTCCTATTAACGGTAATGACAATAACCACCTATATTGTCCTGCGCCAAGCATCTATGTTCTTCAATAATGAATCGCGTTTAAAGAAAATTCTAGATGCCCTATCATTAATCCCTGCCATCATTACGGCACCATTTTTAGCCACAACGTTAACTGATGCTAATTGGCCAATTGATGCATTAATATTACCAATCGCTACGATTGCTTCAGCTATCATGATTTATGACATTGCACAACGTAATGATAAAAGTGCGACGACTTATCGCTGGATAGCAGCATTAATGGTGGTAACAGGCATGGGGATTAACATGCTATTCCATTCAGGTGTAATTGCTGCAATAAGTTGCATTACAGCAGGTGTTGGATTGTTAGCCCTTGGGTATATGAACAAACAGCGCAGTTTCTTCATTAATGGTTTCATTTTAATAATGATTGGTATAGCTCAACAGTTATATGAACTAGTACACAACTTTAACTTAGGTAGCTGGGCAAGTATGGCTGTAATGGGCGTAATCACTATTGTCGTTGCTTCTATTATTGAAGCTAAAGGTAATTACTTATATCAGCACTTCTCAAACTGGAAAAATAGCTTTAAACAGTGGGAAGGTTAAGGAACATGTATGCCAAGAAAATATATCTTGGCATACATACTTAAACAAAATGGAGAAAACATAAAATCTCAATATGCCGTTATTTTACTACACGGTTTATTAAAGGTATGAAAGATTTATTAGTTGTTCTGTAATCCCCCCGAAAAATAACAGGCGTTTTAAGTAGAAAATTCTCGTAAACTAAGAACAGGAGTTTTCTATGAAAAAATCACGATTTACCGATAGCCA
>VAPK010169098.1_pt1 | contig 31445 bp, 26 predicted proteins | sample 3395031 | NCBI WGS metagenome assembly VAPK01 (sample SAMN08290443, study PRJNA428436) | hydrothermal vent metagenome | isolation source: Deep-sea hydrothermal vent chimney 1 | place: Pacific Ocean: Juan De Fuca Ridge
AACATCGGTGCAAGCAAACTTGCTTTAGCGATATCAGCTAAAAATTTAACCGATGTTCATTCTCGTCTCGGATTTGGTTTTACGACAGGCAGTGGTTTTCCAGGCGAAGTTGGTGGCATTATAAATATGCCAACAGAAAAACAATTGGTAGAAAGAGCAACGCTTTCTTATGGTTATGGATTATCCGTAACACCACTTCAACTTGTACGTTCTTACGCTGCTATTGCAAATAATGGTGTCATGCCTGCTGTGAGCTTTATTCGCGTTAATCGGGCAGAAAATGAAACAAGAGTTTTGTCTGAAAAATATGCAATACAAATACGTGAAATGTTAGAAGGTGTAGTAAGTAGTAAAGGTACCGGATCTCGTGCTGCTGTAGCTGGTTATCGCATTGCGGGTAAGACCGGTACAGTAAAAAAGGCCAGTGCAGGTGGTTATAGTGATGACAGCTATATAGCTGTGTTTGCTGGTATGGCACCCGCAAGTAATCCTCGTCTTGCTATGGTGGTGACTATTAATGAACCTCAAGGTGATGTTTATTACGGTGGCAAGGTTGCAGCACCTGTTTTTTCTAAAGTAATGTCTGGTGCATTACGTTTGCTGGATATTGCACCTGATAATGTAACAAATAAATCTGTTCAACTTGCGAAGTTGTTTGTGGGAGAGAAGATTTAATGAGCTCTCATACTAAACAATACTCAATGAATTTGAATGATTTATTAGCAGGGTATATCACAGACGATATGTTTAATGATATTAACGTTACAGGTTTAAGTCTTGATAGTAGAAGTATTAAAAAGAATGCTCTCTTTATTGCTGTCAAAGGTGAAACAGTTAGTGGTATTGAGTTTATTAATAATGCGATTGATCAGGGTGCCGCTGCTGTTTTATGGGAAGCGGATGCAACAATAGATGCCATTAAAATTAATTGGCGTAAAACGGCATCGAATATCAACGTCCCTATTATTGCTATCGACAATTTAAGCCAGTTAACAGGTGAGTTTGCAAGTCGTTTTTTTGGGAATCCATCAGATAAAATTTCTGTATGTGGTATTACAGGAACAAATGGTAAAACATCCTGTGCTGACTTTATTGCACAGGTGATGAGTGTTGATATACCTTGTGGATTAATGGGTACTTTAGGCAGTGGTATATATCCAGATTTAAAAGAAACAGGTTTTACTACGCCAGATGCTATTTCATGTCATCAGTGGTTAGCAGATATTGAATCAAATAATGCAAAATTTGCTGTGATGGAAGTTTCATCCCATGCTCTTATTCACGGGCGAGTCACTGGTATCCATTTCAATAGCGCTATTTTCACAAATTTAAGTCGTGATCATCTTGATTTTCATGGTGACATGAAAAACTATGCTGAAGCAAAATCAAAACTTTTTAAATCTACAGAATTACAAAATGCCATCATTAATGTTGATGATGAAGCAGGAAGAAATATTGCAGATGATTTAGCAAGTAATGTTCATTGTGTTCGATATGGTTTAGATAAAATATTTAATCCTGATGTGTATGGTTGTGATATCAAATTAGATCAAAATGGTTTGTCGATGCATGTGAACACCCCCTGGGGAAAAGGGCAATTAGTTTCACCTGTTATTGGTTATTTTAACGCGAGTAATTTACTTGCTGTTTTATCTATCATGTTAATACAGGGTATTGAATTTACCAAAGCATTAAAACGATTAACGGCAATAAAAAGTGTATCAGGTCGTATGCAACGATTTGGTGGAAATGAAAACCCTTTGGTTATTGTTGATTTTGCACATACTCCTGATGCATTAGAACAAGTATTAAACTCTTTGCGTCAACATACTCAACATGATTTATGGTGTGTCTTTGGTTGTGGCGGCGATCGGGATAAAGGAAAGCGTCCATTAATGGGAGAAATTGCAGAAGATAAAGCTGATTATGTTGTTTTAACAAATGACAACCCAAGAAATGAGACGCCGGAAAAAATCATTGAAGATATTCAGGCGGGTATGAAAAGTGATGAAAATCTTACTATTGAAGGAAATCGTCATAGCGCAATTCATTTTGCTATTTCTCATGCAAAAGTTGGTGACGTAGTTCTAATTGCAGGTAAAGGACATGAAAATTATCAACTTATAGGTGATGAAAAACATCCGTTTAATGATGCAGAAGAAGTAAAGCAGCAACTTGAGGTGTGTGCAGGATGAATCAAGTTGATACTTTAAATTCTTTTTCCATGTCTGTTGATGAAATCGCCGGGATATTGTCGGCTGAACGAGTAGGCGAAGACATTAATGTAAAAGGTATTTCAACTGATACAAGGTCAGTTAAAGGTGGAGAGTTATTTCTTGCTTTAAAAGGCCCTAACTTTGATGGACATAATTTTGTTAAACAAGCCTTAGATAATGGTGCAGTTGCTTGCCTGGTTCAACATCCGGTTGATGCGGAACATTTAATTGTTACAAAAGATACACACCTGGCATTAGGTTTATTAGCAAAAGCATGGCGTCAACGATTTAAAAATCCTGTTTTAGCTATTACAGGTAGTAACGGGAAAACGACGGTTAAGGAAATGATTGCCAGCATTGTTAAGCAAGGTCAATCTGTTATGGCAACACATGGAAATTTAAATAATGACATAGGTGTTCCATTAACTTTATTTAGATTAAATGACAGCTATGATGCTGCAATTATTGAAATGGGTGCAAATCATCCGGGTGAAATTGAATATCTAACAAATATAGCTTTGCCTGATATTGCAATTATTACAAATATTGGTTCGGCTCATTTAGAAGGTTTTGGCAGTCTTGAAAATACAGCCAGGGCTAAGGGAGAAATTTTCCAGGGATTGTCTGATTCAGGCTTTGCAATAATTAATGCAGATGATCCTTTTATTAAATATTTTAGGAAAATTACGACTCGATTTAATGTTGTTAGTTTTGGTATTGAAAATAAAGCTGATGTGATGTGTCAATGGGATTCAACTACAGCGGGCTGTACGCTTCAGGTAATAACACCTGCAGGAGATTGTAAAATCAATCTTAAGTTGCTCGGCCGTCATAATGTGATGAATGCACTTGCTGCAATTGCAGCGACAATAGCGGCAGATATACCGCTGCAACAAATTGTTAAAGGGTTAGAGGATTTGCAACCTGTAAATGGTCGTTTACAAATAAAATCTGGTCTGAATAACAGTCGTATTATTGATGATACATACAATGCCAATCCAACATCATTACATGCAGCTCTAAATGTTTTACACGATTTTTCAGGTAAGCGGTTTTTAGCTTTAGGTGATATGGGTGAACTCGGTAATAACGCAGATAAATTACATGCTGATGCTGGAATTTATGCAAAAGAAACGGGTGTGGATTCCTTGTATTCATTTGGAAAACTTGCAGCTAAAGCGGCAAAAGAATTTGGTGGAAATGGATTTTGCTATGACAAGCATGAAGACATGATCGATGCACTTCGTAATGAGCTTTCACAAGACGTAACACTGTTAGTGAAAGGCTCAAGAAATATGCATATGGAAAATGTTGTAAATGCACTAACAATGGCAGAAAGGTAAACAGATGCTGTATCACTTAGCACAGTACTTACAAGAATTTTATAGCGGCTTTAATGTATTTAATTATTTAACGTTGCGGGCAATTCTTGGGATTTTAACGGCATTATTGATTTCTCTTTTAATCGGTCCTTTTATGATTAGAAAATTGAGTGCATATAATGTTGGTCAAACTATTCGTGATGATGGCCCGGAATCACATTTAAGTAAAGCAGGAACTCCGACAATGGGTGGTGCACTCATTATAGTTGCAATAGCAATTAGTACCTTATTATGGGCGAATTTGGAAAATCGCTTTATCTGGGTTGTGATTGTTGTGATGTTTATGTATGGCGCAATCGGTTGGGTTGATGATTATAAAAAACTTGTTAAGAAAGATCCTAAGGGATTGGCTTCACGATACAAATATTTATGGCAATCAATCGCTGGCTTTGGTGTTGCAATTTATTTATTTAATTCAGCTGTGTCACCGGTAGAAACACAATTAATAGTTCCTTTTTTCAAAGATATTGTTATTCCATTAGGTGTGGTTTCATATGTGTTTTTTACATACTTCGTAATAGTCGGAACAAGTAATGCTGTTAATTTAACAGATGGTCTTGATGGTCTGGCTATTTTGCCTTCCGTTATGGTTGCTGGCGCATTAGGTATATTTACTTATCTATCTGGTCATGCAGGTTTTGCTGAATATCTTTCTATACCGTATGTCCCGGGTATTGGTGAACTCGTTATTTTTTGTGGAGCACTCGTTGGTGCGGGCCTGGGTTTTCTTTGGTTTAACACATACCCTGCAATGGTCTTTATGGGTGATGTAGGTGCCCTGGCGTTAGGTGCTGCACTTGGTGTTGTGGCGGTAATGGTTCGTCAGGAACTTGTCTTATTTATTATGGGTGGTGTATTTGTTGTTGAAACCTTATCAGTCATTCTTCAGGTTGTTTCGTTTAAATTAACGGGCAAACGAATATTTCGCATGGCGCCATTACATCATCATTTTGAACTTAAAGGATGGCCAGAACCCAGAGTGATTGTTCGTTTCTGGATTATTACGGTAATCCTTGTATTAATTGGCCTGGCATCATTAAAGATTCGGTAATGATAAATAGATGCTTGCAGAAAAATTACAAATAGAGAGAAATGACACAGATAATATGGATAGCTTGTCTCACAAACGTGTTCTTGTTGTTGGCTTGGGTAAAACCGGGCTTTCATGTGCGCGTTACTTAAGTGAGCAAGGTATTGAAGTTGCGATAACCGATAGTCGTGATCATCCACCAGCATTAGATGAGTTACAAGAAACCTATCCTGATATAGCTATATTTGTGGGTGGCTTTAATTCAGAAGCTTTTAAACGTGCTACTTGTTTAATTGTTAGCCCTGGTATATCACTACGTGAACCGTTAATTGCAGAAGCGCGTGCGCGTGGTGCAGAAATTGTTGGTGATGTTGAACTGTTTGCCCGTAATGTAAATGCACCGGTCATTGCAATAACAGGATCTAATGGAAAGAGTACAGTAACGTCATTGTTAGGTGAGATGGCAAAAGCTGCGGGTATGGATGTGAGAGTCGGTGGAAATATCGGTGTACCTGTTTTAGATTTATTACATGAACCTCGTCCTGATTTGTATGTGCTTGAATTATCAAGTTTTCAATTAGAAACAACAGATAGTCTGAATGCCTGCGCAGCTGCTATATTAAATATTAGCGAAGATCATATGGATCGTTATTATGATTTAAATGATTATACTGCAGCAAAAGCCAAAGTTTATTATGGAACAGGTACGTTGATAGTGAATCTTGATGATGAGCGTGTTATGGCGACAGCTAATCTAATAAGAAAAGGACGTAATCTATCAGGCTTTACTGCGAATAAACCTGAGGAAAAGCAATTTGGTCTCTGTGTTACCGGTGATAAGAATAATCAATTTTCCTTGTGTTATGGCAATGAACTGTTATTACCTCTATCTGAATTAAAGATCAAAGGGAAACATAATGCTGTCAATGCATTAGCTGCACTTGCTTTAGGTAAAGAAGCAAATATTCCTTTAAGTGCAATGTTAACTGCGTTAAAAAAATTCCCTGGCTTGCCCCACCGCAGTCAGTGGGTAGCGGAAAAAAATGACGTAGCCTGGTATAACGATTCAAAAGCAACAAATGTTGGCGCAACTATTGCGGCCATTAACGGTACTCAGGCAAATAACATAATACTTATTGCAGGTGGTCAGGCTAAAGGTCAGGATTTTTCACCATTAAAAAATGTTGTTAAAAATAAAGTTAAACATCTTTTCTTATTGGGTGAAGATGCAGGACTTCTTAATGCTGAGTTGTCACGTTATACAAAAGTCAGTTTTGTTAGTGATTTATCAGAAGCCGTTCGTAAAGCAAATGAAGTTGCAATTGCTGGAGATGCAGTTTTACTTTCTCCTGCTTGCGCCAGTTTTGATATGTATTCAGGCTATGAACAACGTGGAAATGCATTTATTAATGCAGTTAAGGAGGTATTACAATGAGCGTAATATTTTTACCACAAAACTATGCAAACAGATTTTCTGCTAAAGCTAAAGTTATTCCGCTCATAGAAAGTCTGGATCTTCCTTTACTATTAAGTGCTTTAACCTTGTTAGGCCTTGGCCTGGTAATGGTTGCATCATCATCTATTTCAATTGCTGAACGTCAACTATCAGAACCGTTGTATTATTTTTGGCACCAACTCTCATATTCAATAATTGGCCTTACTGCGGGCATTATTTTCTTTAAAATCCCTCTGGATTTTTTGCAAAAATCCGGGCCAATATTAATTGTTATTAGTATGGTTTTATTAATAATGGTATTTATTCCCAGCCTGGGTAAAGAAGTTAATGGCAGTATGCGTTGGTTGAATCTTGGTGTTTTTTCATTGCAGGTATCTGAGTTCGTTAAACTTTCTACAGTAATTTATCTTGCGGGTTATCTTGTTCGTCATAATGAAGAAGTACGAACAAATCTGAGTGGCTTCTTACGTCCTTTAGCTTTGATATTCATTATTTCATTATTATTGATTCTTGAACCTGACTTTGGTGCGGTGGCAGTTATTGCGATGACTGCAATGGGTATGTTGTGGTTAGGTGGTGCAAGTTTCTTTCAGTTCATATTCCTTATGTTGACTATGACAGCAGTATTATCACTGGTTGCTATATCTTCTCCATATCGTATGGAGCGTTTAACCACATTCATAAATCCCTGGGCAGATCCATATAATAGTGGTTTTCAGTTAACCCAGGCATTAATTGCATTTGGGCGTGGTGAATGGTTTGGTGTTGGTTTGGGTTCAAGCGTACAAAAATTATTTTACTTACCTGAGGCGCATACTGATTTTGTTTTAGCTGTGATGGCAGAAGAGCTGGGCTTATTTAGTGTCATGATTGTTATCGCACTTTTTTGTTTTATTGTTATACGTGCATTAATGATTGGACGTCGTGCTGAAAGACGTGAACGACCTTTTACTGCTTTTCTCGCATATGGCCTTGGTATCTGGCTGGGTTTACAAGCATTTATTAATGTTGGGGTAAATATGGGCGTATTACCAACAAAAGGTTTGACGTTACCACTAATGAGTTATGGCGGAAGTAGTTTGATTATTATGTGCATCGTTATTTCTATGTTACTTCGCGCAGATTATGAAACCCGACGCTTTGATCGTGCAACTCCATCTGAGAAAAGAAAAAGAAGTAAAAAAACGTCAGTAGGAGTTGTTTCATGGTGAAGACAGTAAAACATGTTCTGATTGCTGCTGGTGGAACAGGGGGGCATGTTTATCCCGCACTTGCGGTTGCTGATTATTTACGTGAGCAAGGCGTCAATGTGACCTGGGTTGGTACAGAAAAAGGGCTGGAGTCTCGTGTTATTCCTGCTGCCAATATTCCATTAGAAATTATTAGTATTAGTGGCTTACGTGGAAAAGGTTTTCTGAGTTTACTATTTGCTCCTGTGAAATTAATTTTAGCTATTGCACAGGTTATAAAAATATTCTTGCGGGTTAAACCGGATGTTGTTTTAGGAATGGGTGGTTTTGTGAGTGGGCCCTGCGGTCTAGCTGCATACATATTACGTAAACCTTTGTATCTGCATGAGCAAAATGCAATTCCCGGATTAACAAATAAAGTACTAAGTTATTTAGCAACAACCGTTATGCAAGCTTTTCCAAACAGCTTTAAAGGTAATAAAAATATTATCCCGACAGGTAATCCGATTCGTAAAGATATTTCAGAGTTGGCGATACCCGGGGACAGAATGATGAACCGTAAGGATAATATCAGGTTGCTTATAATTGGTGGTAGCCTCGGCGCACAAGCGTTAAATGAAAATGTGCCGCAAGCCTTGTCTGATATTAAGAAAGACTTACAACCAAATGTCTGGCATCAAACGGGTAAGAATAAACTTGCTGCAACTATTACAAATTACAAAAAAGTAAAAGTTGAAGCAAAAATTACTGAGTTTATCGAAGATATGGCTGAAGCTTATGAGTGGGCCGACCTTGTTATTTGTCGAGCTGGTGCCTTAACTATTTCTGAGTTAGCGAATGCGGGTGTAGCATCAATTTTAATTCCATACCCGCATGCTGTTGATGACCATCAAACTGCAAATGCACATTATTTAACAAATGTTGGTGCAGCTATTTTAATTCAACAAGAACAACTAATGCCAAAACTTAAAGAATCTATCACAGAACTTTTACAAGCGGGTAGAACAAGATTGATTGATATGGCTAAGGCTGCGAGAGAATTATCTAAACCAGATGCTACAAAGATTGTTGCTGAAGTATGTCTAGGAGTTTCTCATGGTTAAAAACCTTGATTTAGCACAACTTCGCGATGAACCGAGTATGGGACGTATTCGCTGTATTCACTTTGTGGGTATTGGTGGTGTTGGCATGGGTGGTATTGCTGAAGTTATGTTGAATTTAGGCTACGACATTTGTGGATCTGATTTAAATGAAAATGCAGTTACCCAGCGCTTAAGTAAATTAGGGGCCAGTATTTCTTTTGGACATACTGCTGAGAATTTACGTGATTGTGATGTTGTGGTTGTCTCAACGGCAGTAAAAGAAGATAACCCGGAAGTTATTGCAGCACATGAACAACGAATTCCTGTCGTGCCTCGTGCGGAAATGTTAGCAGAGCTAATGCGTTTTCGTTATGGCATTGCCGTTGCTGGTACACACGGTAAAACAACAACAACCAGCCTGGTTGCCAGTGTTTTAGCTGAAGGTGATTTTGATCCAACATTTGTTATTGGTGGTCGCTTGAATAGTGCCGGCACTAATGCACGTTTAGGTGAAAGTCATTATTTAGTGGCGGAAGCAGATGAAAGTGATGCTTCGTTCATGCATCTTCAACCTATGATGGCAGTTGTTACAAATATTGATGCTGATCATATGGAAACATATGGCGGAGACTTTGAAAATCTGCGTCAGACTTTTATTGAGTTTTTACATCATCTTCCTTTTTATGGTCTTGCAATATTATGTATTGATGATGAAGAGGTACGTAATGTCATTCCACAAATTAACCGACCAATTATTACTTACGGTTTTAGTGAAGATGCAGATATTCGGGCAACAAATTTAAAACAGGAAGGGTGTAAAACCTTTTTCTCTGTTTCAAAAAAAGACAACAAGAACTGGCTGGAAATAACATTGAATATGCCGGGTGAACATAATGTGTTAAATGCCCTGGCAGCAATTGCAGTTGCTAATGAAATTGGTGTAGATGCTGAATCAATTCAACAGGCCTTATTAAAATTTGAAGGTATTGGACGCCGTTTCCAGATTAATGGTGAGTATCAGGTTGGTGATGCGAAAGTAATGCATATTGATGATTATGGGCATCACCCGAGAGAAGTTGAAGCAACAATACAGGCTATTCGAAGTGGCTGGCCGGATAGACGTTTAGTTGTAGCTTTTCAACCACATCGTTATACCCGTACACGTGATTTGTTCGAAGACTTTACAGCTGTTTTAACAAATGTTGATGCTTTGGTTTTATTAGAAGTATTTTCTGCGGGTGAAGCAGTCATTGCAGGTGCTGATGGAAGAAGTTTAGCTCGTGCGATTCGTGCAAGAGGCCAGGTAGAACCTGTTTTTGTAGAAAATATCGAAGGGCTTTCATTGACATTAAAAGGTGTTTTAAAAGATGGAGACATCTTATTAACGTTAGGTGCAGGCAGTATTGGTGTGGCAGCAAATAAATTAAAAGATGAATTGGTTGCTGGATAATATGGGACTCGCAATGACAAACGACACTATGATATTTAAAGGCGTTTTATTAGAACAAGAGCCAATGTCACGTCATACATCATGGCGAGTTGGTGGTGTTGCTGATCGTTTTTATCGTCCTGCTGATATTAATGATTTGTCGTTGTATCTTAAAAGTCTAAACATGGATGAGCCTGTTTTCTGGTTAGGCCTGGGTAGTAACGTATTAATTACTGATGCAGGTATTCGCGGTACGGTTATTTGTACCAGCGGTGTTTTAAATGAAGTGAAAAAAATTGATGACACTCATATTTATGTTGAAGCGGGTGTGCCAAGTCCAAAGTTAGCAAAGTTTTCAGCCAAATTAGGATTAAGCGGTGCAGAATTTTTATCAGGTATCCCGGGAACATTTGGTGGAGCTCTAAAAATGAATGCAGGCGCGGTTGGTGGAGAGACCTGGGATATTGTTGAAAGTGTAGAAACAATTGATATACAAGGCGTAATACATAAACGAACGCCAGAAGAGTTTTCTATTGCTTATCGTCACGTTCAAGCTAAAGAAGAAAAAAGAAAAAGTGAATGGTTTGTTTCAGCAGTAATTAAATTGTCAAAAGGTGATAAAGAAGAAAGCTTACAGATAATTAAAGATCACCTTAATCGTCGTGGTGCAACACAACCAACACAACAACCGAATGCAGGTTCGGTTTTTAGAAATCCGGATGGTGATTATGCTGCAAAATTAATTGAAAGTTGTGGTTTAAAAGGGTTTTGTATTGGTGGTGCATGTGTTTCAGAAAAACATGCCAACTTTATTATTAACACCGGCACAGCGACTGCCAAAGATATTGAAAGATTGATTAAAGTCGTGCATGAAAAAGTACAACAACAACATGATGTTGATTTGATTCGTGAAGTTCAAATTATAGGTGAAGCTAATGACTAATATCGCTTCAGATATAAAAGCGATAGATTTAGGAAAAGTTGCTGTTTTAATGGGTGGCTGGTCAGCAGAGCGTGATGTGTCATTAAAAAGTGGCAAAGCGGTATTAAATGCTTTATTAGAAAAAAAAGTTGATGCACATAAAGTTGATGTTAAACGTGAATCAATATTTGATGATTTAAAAAAAGGTCAGTTTGATCGTGTATTTATTATTTTACATGGGCCTGGCGGTGAAGATGGTGTTATCCAGAGTGTACTTGAAATATTGCAGCTTCCTTATACGGGTAGTGGAGTACTTGCTTCTGCCATTGCTATGGATAAATTACGTTGTAAGGAATTATTACAAGGTTCGGGATTGCCAACACCTGCATACATGAAATTGGAAGAAACAACAGATATGAATTATGTTGCAGCGACGTTAGGTTTTCCAATAATGGTTAAACCGGCACTTGAAGGCTCAAGTATTGGAATGAGTAAGGTTGAAGAAGAAATTGGTTTAAACAAAGCCTGGCAAGTCGCTTCCAGGTATGGAGATGACGTATTAGCTGAACAATGGGTTCATGGTAAAGAATATACCGTAGCAATATTAGGACAGACACCTTTGCCTGTTATACGTCTTGAAACCAAACGAGATTTTTATGATTATGCGGCAAAATATGATGATGATAATACGCTATATCACTGTCCCTGTGGTTTGAATGATGAAGAAGAATCTCAGTTACAACGACTGGCACTAGCTGCGTTTACTGCTGTTGGAGCTAAAGGTTGGGGGCGTGTTGATATTATGAGCGATGAAGAGGGTAAACCATCAATTATTGAAATTAACACTGTGCCAGGAATGACAAGTCATAGTCTGGTACCGATGGCAGCAAAAGCAAACGGTTTTTCTTTTGCCGAGCTTGTATTTAATATTTTATCTCAAACAATAGTTGAGGCGTAAAAATGTCACCTGCAATAAGACAAGCCGCATATTTCAAAAAGAAAGAATTACCATCTGTTTCGTTTAAATGGATGAATTGGTTGCTTCCATTAGTGTTTGCTTGTGTCGTTTTATTTTGGGCAGAAAATCATTTGAGCAATCCGGCTACGTTACCGGTTAATAAAATTCGTGTGCATGGTGCTTTTGTGAATGTTGATGAAGCGATGTTACACCGTGCCGTTAAAGGTGTCGTTGCCGGTGGTTATTTTAATGTTGATGTTGAACGTGTACGAGAAGTGGTTGAGCAACTTGCCTGGGTGAGTAAGGCTTCTGTCAGGCGAGTATGGCCAGACACGTTAAGTGTAAGCATTGTGGAACAACAACCGATAGCGATTTCTGATAACAAAGGACTTATAAATGCAAATGGGGATGTGTTTAAACCATTAAAGAAAACATTACCGAAATCGTTGCCTGTATTTGATGGTGATCCTGATTTAAATAAATTGATGCTATCGAAATATTATGAAATGAATAAGTTATTAGTAACAATTGATCGGAAAATTACTTACCTGAAATTTGATGCAAGACATGCACTTGAAATAAGACTGGATAATGGTTTAAAAATTGTACTTGGCCGGGAAGATAATTTACACAGATTGCAACGCCTTCTACGTATTTATCATAAAATTTTAGTGAGTCGTTTTGATGATATTGAAGTAATTGATTTACGTTATACCAACGGTATGTCGATAGGCTGGAAAAAGAATTTAAAAAATACTAAGGGATCGTCAGGAGACATGAATCATGTCTAAGAAAATGGAAAAAAATCTTATTGTTGGGTTGGATATAGGAACATCTAAAGTGGTTGCTATCGTGGGTGAAATCACACCTGATAATGAAGTTGAAATTATTGGTTTAGGTTCTCATCCTTCACGCGGTTTGAAAAAGGGTGTGGTAGTCAACATTGAATCAACTGTACAGTCAATTCAACGTGCTATTGAAGAAGCTGAACTTATGTCAGGTTGCCAGATACATTCTGTTTATGCAGGTATTGCAGGTAGTCATGTTCGTAGTTTGAATTCACACGGTATTGTTGCTATTCGTGATAAAGAAGTTATGTCTGCAGATGTTGAAAGAGTAATTGATGCGGCTCGTGCCGTTGCTATTCCGGCAGATCAAAAGATTCTGCATATCCTGCCACAGGAATTTATTATTGATCAACAGGAAAGTATTCGTGAACCCATTGGTATGTCAGGTGTAAGACTGGAAGCTAAAGTTCATATGGTGACAGGCGCAGTAAGTGCAGCACAAAACATTATTAAATGTGTACGCCGCTGTGGTTTGGAGGTGGATGACATAATCTTGGAGCAGCTGGCTTCAAGCCATTCTGTTTTAACTGACGATGAAAAAGAACTCGGTGTTTGTTTAGTTGATATAGGCGGGGGCACCACTGACATTGCGGTCTTTACTGAAGGTGCAATTCGTCACACTGCAGTTATTCCTATTGCCGGAGATCAAGTTACCAATGACATTGCGGTAGCGTTACGTACACCAACGCAATATGCCGAAGAAATTAAAATTAAATATGCTTGTGCATTAACACAACTTGCAAGTGTTGATGAAACAATTGAAGTGCCAAGTGTTGGAGAACGTCCAGACAGGCGTTTAGCCCGGCAAACTTTAGCGGAAGTTGTTGAGCCGCGATATGAAGAATTATTTACTTTGATTCAGGCAGAATTACGTCGCAGTGGATTTGAAGATTTATGTGCGGCAGGCATTGTCTTAACGGGTGGTAGTTCCAAGATGGAAGGAGCCGTTGAATTAGCAGAAGAAATTTTCCATATGCCGGTACGTTTGGGGGTTCCTCAATATGTAACGGGATTGGTTGATGTGGTTCGAAATCCAATACATTCCACGGGGGTGGGCTTGTTGTTATTTGGGTATCAGAATCGAGCGATGCGTGAGTCAGAAGCGCGTATGGGTAAAGGTTTTAAATCAGTATGGAATCGAATGAAAAATTGGTTCCAGGGTAATTTTTAAAAAAATTCTCTGCTAGCAGAGAGGAGGGGTGAAAAATGAAATTTGAATTTATGGACACACAAAGTCAAAGTGCAGTTATTAAAGTTATCGGTGTTGGTGGCGGTGGTGGTAATGCCGTTGAGCATATGGTGCAGCAAAATCTGGATGGTGTAGATTTTATTTGTGCTAACACTGATGCGCAGGCATTAAAAAATAGCTCAGCACGTAGCACGATACAAATCGGTACTAATATTACAAAAGGTTTAGGTGCTGGTGCTAATCCTGAGATTGGCCGCGAAGCAGCATTAGAAGATCGTGAACGCATTCAGGAAATGCTGGAAGGTTCCGATATGATTTTTATTACTGCTGGCATGGGTGGCGGTACCGGAACAGGTGGAGCACCAATCGTTGCTCAAGTTGCAAAAGAAATGGGTATTCTTACTGTTGCTGTTGTTACACGTCCATTTTCGTTTGAAGGCAAAAAACGAAGTGATATTGCAGCTGATGGTATTGAGGAATTAAAAAGCTACGTTGATTCATTAATTACTATTCCAAATGAAAAATTACTTAGTGTTTTGGGTAAAAATGTGAGCTTGCTCGATGCATTCAAAGCAGGTAACGATGTACTATTAGGCGCAGTTCAAGGTATAGCAGAACTTATTACTCGCCCAGGTTTAATCAATGTCGATTTCGCTGATGTTAGAACGGTAATGTCTGAAATGGGAATGGCAATGATGGGCTCAGGCACATCAAGTGGTGAAAATCGTGCGCGTGAAGCTGCTGAATCAGCAATAGCCAGTCCGTTACTGGAAGATGTAAATCTTTCAGGAGCCAGAGGTATTTTAGTTAATGTTACTGCTGGTATGGATATGTCGATTGGTGAATTTGAGGAAGTGGGTAATACGGTTAAAGAATTTGCTTCTGATAATGCAACGGTTGTTGTTGGAACAGTGATTGATCCTGATATGACGGGTGAACTAAGAGTAACCGTTGTTGCGACAGGCTTGGGTCAGGAAAAAGTGAACGTGGCGGAACAACCCTTGAAAGTTATTGTCGACAAGACACCGAGTGGCGAAGTTGATTATGCCAAGTTAGATAAACCAGCAGTTATTCGGAATAAAGTGGCAGGGGATCGTTTTACTGAAACGGAAGGCGGAATGGATTATTTGGATATTCCGGCTTTTTTACGACGCCAGGCTGATTAGGTTGGAGCCATTTGATGCAACACCCCCTTCTTTGCATCTATTTGGTAAGTAGGCGTGATATAAGTGAATGATTGATTCTCTTAAGTTATATTGCGAAAAGACGCTATATTTTACATAACTTTACAGAAGATCGTGAAAGTAGCTGGAATGGTTGGGAATTATCGTTATAATGCGGAGTTTTCCTGCTAGGTTTATACCCATAATGGATAGCAATTAGATTTTCGGTCTGAATTTTGCATATTCTATGGGTATTATTTGTTTTGATTTAAAGGTATTTAAAAAGTGATTAGACAGCGTACTCTAAAAAACGTTATTCGGGCTACAGGTGTAGGTTTACACACGGGTGAAAAAGTTTATTTGACTCTCCGACCTGCTGCACCTGATTCCGGTATCATTTTTCGACGCGTTGATTTAGATGATCCTGTTGAAATTCCCGCTATACCTGAGAATGTTGGAGATACCACCCTGTCAACAACACTCATTAAAGATGGTGTGCGAATTTCAACTGTTGAGCATCTTTTGTCTGCTATGGCTGGTTTAGGTATTGATAATGCCTATGTTGATTTAAATGCCGCTGAAGTACCTATCATGGACGGTAGTGCCGGACCTTTTGTTTTCTTAATTCAATCAGCAGGTATTGAAGAACAAAATGCCCCTAAACGTTTTATTCGGATCAAAAAATCAGTAAGAGTCGAAGATGGGGATAAATGGGTTAATTTCGAACCATTTAACGGATTTAAGGTAGCTTTTACCATCGATTTTGATCACCCTGCTTTTAAAGAAGGCTCCCAAATTGCTGAAGTTGATTTTTCAACGACCTCTTTTGTTAGAGAAGTAAGTCGAGCGCGTACCTTTGGTTTCATGAATCAAATTGAACAGCTTCGAGCGAATAATCTGGCACTTGGCGGCAGTTTAGATAATGCTGTCGTTGTTGATGATTATCGTGTTTTAAATGAAGATGGTCTGCGATATGTTGATGAATTTGTTAAACACAAAATTCTTGATTCAATTGGTGATTTGTACCTTTTAGGTCATAGTTTAATTGGTGCATTTAGTGGTCACAAATCAGGTCATGCATTAAATAATCAACTGCTTCGCGCTTTGTTGGCGCAAGAAGATGCATGGGAAGAAATCACTTTTGAAGATGCATCAATAGCGCCTATTTCTTTTGCTCAACCTGTTCACGCGGGTTAAGTTTTAAGCAATGTTTTTTCTATAAGCCGTACTATAAACCATACTTTTTATAGTTATTTTTTATATATGGGTATTATTTTTGTTTATGACGTTTAGCCAATCGAAGTAAAGATTGTTTTAAATCTCCTTTATCTAAACTCTTTGCCATATCTTCCAGGCAGCTTTTAGCTTCACTACTGAGGTAGCTCTGCCGAGCTGGCTTCATTTTATCTAATCTTGTATTAATTGGTTGTGTGGAAACCGAAATCTCCTTAACATATTGAAAATATTGAATATTTTTCTTAAGCGTAGGGATAATATGTGAACTCATAAAGCGAAATTTTGTTGCCCAAGCGGGAGAATCAGCAAGAACATGGAGCTTGTTACCATTTATATAGGCTAACTGAACATGCAGGTTGATTGGGGCAGGAATATTTTTTAGAAATTCCTGGTTCAATTTCCCCATAAAACGGGCCTTTGTGACCAAGTCGGCAACCCCGTCTTTATTTCGTTTCAAATACTTGTACAATGGCTTTGGAGAATTCATAATATAAATTAATGATTTGCGTGCGTTATCCGATAAACATTATACATTAAAATAAAAAAAGTTGAGGCACCCTGTAGCAACATGAATATTATACTGCTTAAACGAAAAAAGGGATCATCAGGTTTAGTCACCCTGAATAAAAAGAAAATGGCCACAGTTTTAATGGCTGTATTCGTCATTTTGCCTGCGACATTTTTATTTACGGGTTATAAAATAGGCATTTATTACATGCAGGCAAACCCTGATGACTTGATGGTTGCCATGCAGTCTGAAATGGATGTTCAACGACTCAAAATTGATGAAGTTACAAAAAATGCTGAAGAAAATATGAATGCTTTAGCATTACGTTTAGGTAAACTACAAGCACACGTTATTCGTTTGGATGCATTAGGTTCTCGTTTAACAACAATGGCCAAATTGGATAGTGGTGAGTTTGATTTTAGTCAGTCTCCTGCTCAAGGTGGTCCTGTTGCGGCAAGTGAATTATCTGCACAAATGCAAGTTCCAGATTTCATGAAATCACTCAAGAATTTATCCAACCTGTTAAATGATCGTAATCAACAGCTTAGTGTTTTAGAAACGATGATGATGAATCGTAATTTACAGGCTGAAGTTATGCCTGCAGGTCGTCCTATTACGCGCGGTTGGTTATCTTCATATTTTGGTATTCGTACTGATCCTTTTAATGGTCGCCGGGTACATCATTCAGGTGTTGATTTTGCGGGTAAAATGGGCTCTGATGTCGTGGCTGTTGCTGCCGGTGTGGTGACATATGCTGGAAAACGCTCAGGTTACGGAAATCTGGTTGAAATTAACCATGGTAATGGTTATTCAACACGTTATGGCCATGGCAGTGAACTTCTGGTCAAAGTTGGTGATACCATTAAAAAAAGGCAGACTGTTGCTAAAATGGGCACCAGTGGGCGTTCTACCGGGCCTCACGTCCATTTTGAAGTCCTTTTTAATGGTCGAGCTGTTAATCCTAAGAAATATATTCACGCTTCTCGCTAGAATTTTGATTAAGCCAATACGTTATATCGTGTTGCTTTAATATCATTAGTAATCTCTTATATTAATTTCATGAAATTTTCATTTTTTCGATTATTTCTGATAATGCCTGTCACTGTTTTTTTTTCCGGTTGTACCACCAGCCCACCTCAACAGCTTGCAAAATTCCCTGACTCAGAAATTGCCCATCAAAAATTAGAGAAATCAGAAAAGAAAGCGGATATTCGCATAATCGCTGTTGGTGATATTATGCTGGGAACAAATTTTCCCGATAATCGTTTAGCGCCTGACGATGGGGCTCAATTGTTAAAAGCAATGGTTTCTACTCTAAATAATGCTGATATCACTTTTGGTAATTTGGAAGGAGTATTGCTGGAAGGTGGTGAAGCGGCTAAAAAATGTAAGAATTTGTCTAGTTGTTATGTTTTTCGCTCTCCTCCCTATTATGCAAAATATCTTAAAGCAGCGGGTTTTGATGTTTTAAGTCTTGCTAATAATCATGCCCGAGATTTTGGTGAAGAAGGGCGTACTGCAACAATGCAAGCATTGGATACAGTTGGATTGCTTCACACCGGGCGAGTTGGTGACGTCGCACGATGGCAAGTTAAAGGGCTCACTATTACATGGATTGCATATGCCCCATTTGGTGGTTCATACGATTTACTGGATATCCCTTTAGCCGTAAAACAGATTAAAGAATTAGCTCAAAACAGTGATTTGGTTTTAGTCTCTATTCATGCGGGCGCAGAAGGTAAAGATGTTAATCATGTGCCGTTTAAAAATGAAATGTTCTATAGTGAAGATCGAGGTGATGTGGTGAAATTCAGTCATGCTGTCATTGATGCGGGAGCAGATTTGGTTATTGGACATGGGCCTCATGTACCTCGAGCTCTTGAACTGTATAAAAACAGGCTGATTGCTTACAGTCTGGGTAATTTCCTGACTTATCAAGGTATACGAATCACGGGTGACAACGGCTTAGCTCCTGTACTAACTTTAACGTTATCGGCTGATGGACGTTTTAAAAAAGGACAAATTATTTCGGCACGGCAATACCGACCGCAAGGAACGCAGCTCGATAAAAAAGGCGAAGCGGCAGGAATTATTCAGCAACTTACGAAAGATGATTTTCCTCATACTGCGCTCAATTTTTCAAAAAATGGCTTAATAACACCCCATTTTCTTCCTCAAAAAAACAATAAAAAAACTACACTGTCGCATTGATTCTAAAACAGGACAAATGCCGCTACGGTATGTAGAATACGCCGTTTAAATTAAACTTTTTCCTTTGCTACAAAAGACGATACAGTCAGTAAGCACTTACATAAGAACATAAAAGATAAGAATCATGGTTGGTAAACTTTTTAAGAAAATTTTTGGTAGTCGTAACGAGAGACTGGTTAAAACGATGCGCAAAGTTGTTGCGCAAATTAATAACCATGAGTCAGCGCTACAGTCTTTAAATGATGAACAATTGAAAGCAAAAACAGATGAATTTCGTCAGCGCCTGGAGCAGGGCGAAGAGCTAAATGCACTGTTACCAGAAGCTTTTGCGACGGTCAGAGAAGCCAGTCAGCGTGCTTTAGGCTTACGCCATTATGACGTGCAAATGATTGGTGGCATGGTTCTGCATGACGGTAAAATTTCTGAAATGAGAACAGGTGAAGGTAAAACGCTAATGTCTACCTTACCGGCTTATCTGAATGCTTTAACCGGCAAGGGTGTGCATGTCATTACAGTGAATGATTATCTTGCTACACGTGATGCTGAATGGATGGGTAAGATATATAACTTCCTTGGCATGAGTGTTGGTGTGATTGTTTCTGAAATGCCTTATGACGAAAAACAAAAAGCCTATAATGCCGATATTACATACGGAACAAATAATGAATTCGGTTTTGATTATCTGCGTGACAATATGGCTTTTAGTAGTGAAGAGCAATTTCAGCGTGGTCAGCACTTTGCCATCATCGATGAAGTGGATTCTATTCTTATTGATGAAGCCAGAACACCGTTAATTATTTCCGGTCCGGCAGAAGATAGCTCAGAACACTATCAAAAGATAAATACTTTAGTACCTAAGCTTGTTAAGCAGGAAGAAAAAGACGGCCCTGGTGATTATTCAGTTGAAGAAAAAGATAAACAGATATTTTTAACAGAAGAAGGTCATGAGCACATTGAGAAATTATTAACCGAGATAGGTTTGCTGGCAGAAGATGCAAGTCTGTATGACGTTTCAAATATTAACCTGTTACATCATGTGAATGCGGCATTAAGAGCGCATGTCCTTTTTCAAATAGATGTAGATTACATTATTGCTGATAACGAAATTGTTATTGTTGATGAATTTACCGGACGTACTATGCCAGGACGTCGTTGGTCTGATGGTTTACATCAGGCAGTTGAAGCGAAAGAAGGTGTAACGATTCAGCAGGAAAATCAGACGCTGGCATCGATTACCTTCCAGAATTACTTCCGTTTATATGAAAAATTATCCGGTATGACGGGTACTGCTGATACAGAAGCGTATGAATTCCATCAAATTTATGGTTTGGAAGTTGTGGTTATTCCAACTCACCGCGAAATGGTTCGTGATGATCGGGTTGATCAGGTCTTCCTGACAATGAATGAAAAGTTCAATGCCATTATTGAAGACATACTTACATGCCAGAAAAATGAGCAACCTGTACTGGTTGGTACTTCTTCAATTGAAGTATCCGAACTTCTATCTGGCTTGTTGAAGAAAGCTAAAATTAAACATGAAGTATTGAATGCAAAGCAACATGAACGTGAAGCTGAAATTGTGGCACAGGCAGGACAGCCTGGTGCAATTACCATTGCAACAAATATGGCCGGTCGGGGGACTGATATTGTTCTTGGTGGCAATTTTGATGCAGAGATTGCGAAATTAAATAATCCCGATGAAGCAACTATTGCCAAGCACAAAACAGCATGGCAGGAACGTCATAATAAAGTTGTTGAATCGGGTGGTTTGCATATTGTTGGTACTGAACGGAATGAATCACGTCGTGTCGATAATCAGTTAAGAGGTCGCTCAGGTCGTCAGGGTGACATGGGTTCTTCACGTTTTTATCTATCTTTAGAAGATAATTTAATGCGAATTTTTGCTTCTGAACGTGTTGCGGGATTGATGCAACGCTTAGGTATGGAAGACGGTGAAGCGATTGAACATCCCTGGGTAAGTAAAGCGATTGAGAATGCACAGCGTAAGGTGGAAGGTCATAACTTCGATATGCGTAAACAATTGCTTGAGTATGATGATGTTGCAAATGACCAGCGTAAGGTTATCTATGCTCAACGGAATGAACTTATGTCCCAGGATGATATCTCAGGTAGCATTGAAGCTATCCGTGATGATGTGGTTAACAATATTATTAACGCATTTGTACCACCGCAAAGCATTGAAGAACAATGGGATTTACCTGGTCTGGAAGAAAGTATAGAAGGAGAGTTTGGCTTGCAATGTGATATACGTGGCTGGCTGAAAGAAGATTCCAGCTTACATGAAGAGTCATTACGTGAAAAAATTCTGGATTATATTGTTAGTGCATATAAAGAAAAGGAAGAAGAAGCTGGTTCTGAAACAATGCGACATATTGAAAAAGCTGTGATGTTGCAAGTATTGGATACCCAGTGGAAAGAACATTTAGCAATGATGGATCAATTACGACAAGGTATTCATCTACGTGGTTATGCGCAAAAAAACCCGAAACAGGAATACAAACGTGAATCGTTTGAAATGTTTACGGAAATGCTGGATCGAATTAAACATGAAGTTGTCACTATCCTGAGTCGTGTTCAGGTTCGTAGCGATGAAGAAATTGAAGCGATGGAAGCACAACGACGACAAAGTAGTGGTGATATTGAATATCAACATGAAGATGTTTCAGCCATGGGAACAACGGAGACTGAAGAGGAACATACACCTTTTGTTCGAGATGGAAAAAAAGTTGGACGAAATGAACCTTGCCCATGCGGTTCAGGAAAAAAATATAAACAGTGTCACGGTAAACTTAACTAATCGTGATGCTCTGATTTGAATAAAATCAGATAACGAAAAGTTTGGTGAGCAAAATGACAACAGAAAAACAAATTCAGTTTGAAGACTTTCCGGTTGCAGGTGTTCGGCTGGGTGTTGCTTGTGCCGGGATAAAAAAAGAAGATCATAAAGACCTTGTTCTGATAGAACTTTCTGCAGGAACACAAACTGCAGCCGTTTTTACACAAAATGCATTTTGTGCTGCGCCGGTATCGATATCTAAAAAACATTTGCTTGAATCTCAACCTAAGTATTTACTTATTAATACCGGTAATGCGAATGCAGGTACGGGTGACAAAGGAATTGCAGATGCTTTAACATGCTGTGATTTTGTTGCCAGTGTTACTAATACTCAATCTTCTGAAGTACTTCCTTTTTCAACAGGCGTAATCGGAGAATATTTACCGGTTGATAAATTTTTAGCCGCAATTAAGGCAGCCTATGAAAATTTAGCAGAAGACAACTGGAAAAATGCAGCAAAGGGTATTTTAACAACCGATACTGTAGCAAAAGCATTTACACGTAAGCTAAACATACAAAATAAAATAATTACACTTAGTGGCATGGCTAAAGGTTCAGGCATGATTCGGCCTGATATGGCAACCATGCTGGCGTATATTGCAACTGATGCAAAAATAGATAAGCAACTGCTTCAATCCTGTTTACTCGAAGCGGTAAATTACTCTTTTAACCGGATCACGGTTGATGGTGATACATCGACAAATGATTCTGCACTCTTAATGGCGACTGGCCAGTCAGGCATTGAGTTGACTAAAGATTGTGATGATTTTGCAGTCTTTCAACAAGCATTAACTGATGTTTGTGAAGAATTAGCAAAGGAAATGATTCGGGATGGTGAAGGTGCCACAAAACTTATTACTATCGATGTAAAAGGCTGTAAGAACGAAGAGGAAGCGAAAGACGTCGCTTATACCGTTGCTCATTCACCGTTAGTGAAAACAGCCTTTTTTGCCAGTGATCCAAACTGGGGGCGGATTTTGGCCGCAGTTGGCCGCGCAGGTGTTACCAATTTTGATCTTGCTAAAGTTAACATTGCACTTGATGATATTTATATCGTACGCAATGGTGGTAAAGCCAATGACTATACTGAAGAAAGAGGCCAGGCAGTCATGGATAAAAGTGATATTACAATCCATATTGATTTGGGACGGGGCGATAAAGAAATTAAAGTCTGGACTTGTGACTTTTCTTACGACTATGTCCGGATTAATGCTGAGTACCGTACCTGATTAATCAGAAAGAATATTTCAACCTATGTCATTAATGAATATTGTCCATGTTGCGGTTGCAGTAATTAAAAACCAGCAAGGACAATTTTTTATTGCTCAGCGTCCTAAACGATCACATCAAGGCGGTTTGTGGGAATTCCCTGGTGGTAAAATTGAGAGTAATGAAACTGTTTTAGACGCCCTGAACAGAGAGCTATTCGAAGAAGTTGGAATAACGTTTAGTCAGGCCTCTCCACTTATACGTATACACCATCATTATGATGATAAATCTGTTTTGCTGGATGTCTGGTGTGTTGATGAATACTCTGGAAAAGCTTTTGGTAAAGAGGGGCAAAAAACCTGCTGGATAAAACCAGATGAGTTTTATTTGTATGATTTTCCAGTTGCAAACTTACCTATTATTCAGGCGATTCAATTACCCAATAAATATATGATTACGGGAGCGTTTAAGGGAGAAACAGAATTATTAACACGGGTTAAATCAGCGCTGGTAAACGGTATTAAACTTATTCAGTTTCGAGCGCATGACTTGGTGCAAGGTATTTATTTTGAATATGCTGAAAAAATATTTTCTCTTTGTCAGGAAGAAAACGCAAGGTTATTATTAAATACATCAGTAGAAAATTATATAAATTATCAGGCCGAAAAATTTAGTCATGGCTTGCATCTTAATACAAAAGAAATTAATTTTTTCCCGGATGATTTGTTAAACAAAGATTTATTAGTTGCAACATCTGTACACAATGAGATGGAGTTATTAGCAGCTAAACAAAAGAAGGTTGATTTTGTTGTTTTATCTCCTGTTAATAAAACGTTATCACATCCAGATTTAATTCCATTAGGTTGGGAAAAATTCAGGGAATTAGCAGAAAAGGCAAACGTCCCTGTGTATGCACTTGGTGGCATGAAAAAAAATGATTTAGTGATTTCAAAAAAAAATGGCGGTCAGGGTATTGCTGCTATTGGAGAATTCTGGAATGCTTAATTGAATTTCGATTCAATTTTATATCGATTGATTATAACTGTGAGCAGCTAAGTTGTGATATTAAATAAAAATATAATTATCATACTGTTTTTATTTTTTATTATAGCCGCGATAGTTATGTTGAATTTGAAATGGTCAGGTAATGCTAAAGAACGAACAGTTACTAAAATAAAGATTGAAAATTGCTACCCGCAAAAAAATGTGTGCAAAGTAGAAACGGATAAATTCAAAATAGAGATTTCATTAGACAAAAATATTTTTTATCTAAAGCAGTTTGCTATCAATGTTTTGCTTAGCATTAAAGATAACCTGATTGTTGAGTCGATTAATATTGATTTTAAAATGACAAATATGGATATGGGTAAAAATTATTTTAAGCTGGAACGTATACAGTCTGAGAATATAAAACAAAACTGGCATGGAAATGCTATTTTACCGGTTTGTGTTACTAAACGTACGGAATGGTTTTCTGAGTTAGAATTAGTTGCAAAAGACAATATATATGTTTTCTCATTTCCCCTATCAGTACAAAGATTTATAAATTAGAATTTATCTGAATCATCATTTTCTGCAAAGGGAAATTCTCCGGCAGAGGGTAGAGGTTCACCAGGTATGGCATGTTTTTCACTTGCCCATTCGCCTAAATCAATTAAGCGACAACGATCACTACAAAAAGGCCTGAATGTTGATGCCTCTGTCCATTCAATTTGTTTTTTGCATGTTGGACATTTGATTATTTTACTCATAAGGCACAACAAACAAGCTGAAAGTTAATGTTATCTGATGATTGAACTGGACGATTTTCTTCTTGTGGAAGCATAAAGCGGATTGAGAAACGTTGTTTTCCAGCGCTAATTTCAGGGAAGTATTCTGAATCTCTGTTTAAACCGACGCGGATAAGTTGAACTGGTGAATTACTATCAATATTTTGCTGGTAAAAACCTTTTTCAGCAGAAACATTTATCGGTGAACTACTCTCTCGTGTAATATCCAAAATTAAACTGATCGGATGAGAAATGATTTCCAGTTTTTCCAGCCAGGCTTCCAGTTTTTCAATACGGTATTCAGGTGGTTGTTGCAGCCAGTAATGTAAATAGGGAATATCAAAATCACATGTTCCACCAATAATGCTACTACGCTGTCTTAAGCTATTTAATAATTCATGGTTACGAATGTTTTGCCCTAATTGGCCACTAAATCCCAGAATATCTTGTTGTGAAGTTTCAATTTGTTTAAGAATATTATTAAGTTGCTCTTTATCTACACCGGCAAGATCTGATAAAGCAGATAACATTTTTTCCTGTCGCTCCAGTTCTTTTAATAACTCTGTTTTTAGATCGTTGCGCGATAAAATATCAAGGATAGAAGTAATGCTGGTTAATGTCGAACGACTGTCCCAGATTGAATATCCTCGTAAGGTATATGCTGCTTGTTTGAATAAATGTTCGAGACGAAGAAAGCTCCTCATTCTTTCATTTAAAGGTTGTTCGTAAAATATTGTATTGCTCATAATTTCAACTGTGCATTAAGAATATGGGGATTTTGAGCGAGTTAATGGAAATTAGCAACTATTTGAGTTGAAAAGGAATATTTACTTTGAAAGATCAAGGTATTGTTTATGCAGATTATCAACTTTTATATTTAGTAAATCTAAACCATTTGAGTTTAATATAATATCGTTTGCTGCATCAATACGAACCTGACGTGTAACCTGACTTTTGATTATATTCTTAATCATGAAAATATCACTATTATCTCGTTTTAATGTACGTTTAATTTGTATTTCTTCTGCCACATCGATGACAAGGATACGATCAAAGGTAACTGGTTTAGTTTTTGATGAATTTTCCAATAATAGTGGTATGACTATAATGCAATAAGGTGGCAAGGTTGATGTCGATGTTGTAATTAAAGCAAGTTGTGATTTAACCGCATCCCAAATAATGGGGTGAAGTATGCTTTCAAGTTGTAAACGTTTTTTTTCTGAAGAAAATATAAGCTTGCGGAGTGCCTGCCGGTCTATATCTTTGTTTTTATTTAATATTTCTTCTCCAAATAATTTTATAACTTCAGTATATGCGGGTTTTCCATATTCAACTATTTCTCGGGCAATTATATCGGTATCAATAATTGGAATATTTTTAGATTTGAATATCTCTGCAACGGTTGTTTTTCCGCTTCCAATTCCTCCGGTTAAAGCAATAACTAGCATGTTAAATCTTAACTAATCCAGTTTAAATAGGATTGATTAATTTCTTTACCCCAGAGCAAGGTTATCCAGCCTGCAATGGCTAAGTAAGGTCCAAATGGAATAGGAATGTCTCGTTGGTGTTTTTTCAATAATATGAGTGAAATCCCGATGATTGAGCCAACCAGCGAAGATATGATTATGATTGCGGGTAAAAATTGCCAGCCCATCCATGCACCTAATAATGCGAGAAGTTTAAAGTCACCGTAACCCATACCTTCTTTTTTTGTAACAAGTTTAAATAAATGATAAATACTCCAAAGGATAAGATAGCCTGCAATGGCACCAATAATAGCGGACTCAATATCAGTAAAGGTTTGATTTAAATTCAGGATTAAACCTATCCATAAAAAAGGTAATGTAATTTGATCTGGCAAATACTGAGTATCATAATCTATCAAGGCAAGTGAAATAAGTGCCCAGGAAAGTATTATTGCAGAGAATCCTTCAAGCGAAAAGCCAAAATGCCAGGCACATAGAGCAGCTAAAGTTGCGCTGAGTAACTCAACAAGAGGATAGCGCAAAGAAATGGGAGACTTACAATTAGAGCATTTTGCTCTAAGGAAAATATAACTGATAATGGGGATATTTTCCCAGGCGCGTATTTGATGACCACAGCTCGGGCATGTTGAATCGGGTTTAACCAGGTTAAAGGGTTCTGCAGGTTCTTTACTGGTATCGAGCTGGATTTTAGCGTTGTAATTTTCTTCTAAATAATTGCAGCAGTCTTTACGCCATTCCCGTTTAAACATAACGGGAAGACGGTAAATAACGACATTGAGAAAACTGCCAACGAGTAATCCTAGAATGAAAATGGTTGAGACAAAAAATATTAGATTTTGTTTGAGTAGTTCTATTAGCATCAGGAATTATTTTATTAAATATAATTATTTGAAATTGATACACGGATAGCGAGAAGCTAGAGAACAAGGCAAAACCGATGAAAAAGCGGAGTGTACGTTAAGTACATGAGCATTTTGAAGAGGTTTTAACGCCGTTATCTAGTTTCGCAGCATTCGTGTTGTGTCAGCCGACAACTTTGCCCATTTGGAAGATAGGTAAATACATCGCGATAACCAGTCCACCAATAATAACACCAAGGAACGCCATAATAATAGGTTCTAATAAAGCTGTCATATTATCCACAGAGTCATCTACTTCTGCTTCATAAAAATCAGCAACTTTGCTTAGCATAGTGTCGACAGAGCCTGCTTCTTCACCAATAGCTGTCATTTGCACGACCATATGTGGAAACAGATTAGTTTGTTTCATGGCGACATTAATTTGGGTACCCGTTGAAACTTCATCACGCATTTTTATAACCGCTTCTCGGTATACAATATTACCAACTGCACCTGACACAGAATCCATGGCCTCAACGAGAGGGACACCTGCTGCAAACATGGTAGATAAAGTTCGCGCATATCGTGCTATGGCTGCTTTGTGCAAAATAGCCCCAATGATTGGCGCTTTAAGCAGGGCTCTATCTAAAAATATGTTAAAGGCTTTTGAACGCCTTTTGGCTTCTTTCATGACCTTGATGGTTATACCTATGGCTAGAATTACTGACCACCACCATTCTTGTGTCCATTTTGACATTGCGACGACCGCTTTTGTCATGGCAGGAAGATCTGCTCCAAAACCTGAAAAGAGTTGTTCAAATTGAGGGATAACGAATATCAACAAAATCACCGTGATAACAAAAGCAACCACCATGATTGCTATAGGGTAAGTCATCGCTTTTTTAATTTTTGATTTAATCGCTTCTGTTTTTTCTTTGTAGGTGGCAATTTTATCCAGGATACTGTCCAGGATACCTGCATGTTCACCGGCTTGTACCAGATTACAAAAAAGTTCATCAAAATAGAGTGGGTGTTTCGATAGTGCATCAGAAAGTGTGGTGCCACTTTCAATGTCATTTTTAACGGCATTCAAAAGCTCAGACATGCCCTTGTTTTCATGTCCTTTGCCAATAATTTCAAATGATTGTACGATGGGTACACCTGAATCCATCATGGTAGCTAACTGACGAGCAAAAATAGAAATATCCGATGGAGTTATTTTTGTTTTTCCGCCGCCACCAAAAAGTGGTTTAGGTTTTTTTCTTACTTTAGTTGGGTTAATACCCTGGCGGCGCAGGTCTGCTTTAACCAGGGCGACACTTTTGCCCATGGTTTCACCTTGGGCTTTTTGTCCTTTACCATCTTTGCCTTCCCAGATGTAAGATTCTTGTTTTACTGCTTTAGTCGCCATAATTATTTTTATTCCTTAAAAATGGGTATATCGTAAAGTAAGTATTATTCTTTGGTAACGCGATTAATTTCTTCTAAAGAGGTATGTCCATCGACAACTTTCTTTAAACCGGATTGACGAAGGTCATTGACCCCTTCTTTTTTTGCTTGGTCTGCAAGGTCCAGTGCGGTACCACCTTCCATGATAATTCTGCCAAGTTCTGCTGTAATCGGCATGACCTGATAAATACCGACTCGCCCTTTGTAACCATTCGAGCATTGGTCGCAACCTACAGGAGCATAAATTTTAATGCCTTTTTGGACTTGTGCCTGCGTAAAACCTTCTTCAAGTAATGCCTCTTTAGGTATGTCAGCGGTTTTTTTACAATGAGTACATAATCGTCTTGCCAGGCGTTGAGCGATAATTAAATTAACCGCTGAGGCAATATTAAAGGGAGCTATGCCCATGTTTACCATACGCGTAAGGGTTTGCGGGGCATCATTGGTATGCAAGGTAGATAACACCATATGCCCTGTTTGTGCGGCTTTAATAGCAATTTCTGCTGTTTCAAGGTCACGAATCTCACCAACGAGAATAACATCGGGATCCTGACGTAAGAAGGCACGTAATGCGCTACCAAAATCGAGCCCGACTTTTGGGTTAACATTAACCTGGTTTACACCCGCGAGATTAATTTCTACCGGATCTTCGGCCGTTGAAATATTAATTTCAGGCTGATTCAGGATATTTACACCTGTGTACAGGGTAACTGTTTTACCACTACCCGTTGGGCCGGTTACCAGGAACATACCATAAGGTTTATGCAAGTTTTGCAGTAAAATCTTTTTTTGCTCGGGTTCAAAGCCTAAAGCATCAATGCCCATTTTGGCACTGCTTGGATCCAGGATACGTAATACAATTTTTTCACCAAATAAGGTCGGACAGGTATTAACACGAAAATCGATCGCACGGTTTTTCGATAAATTAAGTTTAATACGCCCATCTTGAGGTATGCGCCGTTCAGAAATATCCATACGTGACATAACTTTAATACGTGCTGACAGACGCATACTCATTCCCAGAGGAGGGGATGCGACTTCCGCCAGAATACCATCTGTGCGAAAACGCACTCGATAGCTTTTTTCATAAGGTTCAAAGTGAATGTCTGATGCACCTTTGTTAATGGCATCAAGTAAGACTTTATTTACAAAACGTACAACGGGAGTATCATCAACTTCAGAATCTGTACCTCCATCGTCATTACCAGCAGCCTCTTCATCAACAAATTCCACATCATCAAGATCACTATCGCCACCAACCAGATCACTCAGGCTTTCACCAGCATCAGCAAGATTTTTCTCAATGAAAGCTGTGAGTCGATCATCGCAGGCTAAAACTGCTTCTGTCGTCATGCCGACATGAAATTTTATTTCATCCAGCGCCTGTAAGTTGGTGGGATCAGAAACTGCAACAAATAAACGATTGCCACGTTTATATAAAGGGATTGTGTGATGTTGGCGTATAAGTTTTTCTTTAACCAGTTTGACTACGTCAGGTTCGATATCAATAACATCAATATCAACAAGCGGTACACCAAATTCTTCAGAGGCAGACTGGGCGATTTTTTTAGCATCAGCCAACTTATTTTCTACCAGGTAACCGACAAAGGGCATTTTCTTTTTAACGGCAGCTTCTTGAGCAGAAAGTGCTTTAGCTTGTTCGATAACACCATCTTCGACAAGTCTACGTGCTATTCCACTGAGTTGGGTTGCTGCTGCTACGGTTGCCATTAATTCATAGTCTCTTGTACTGTTATATGGAGTATTTGCATCTATTAATGTATATAGGTATCGGCAAACTATCAATATAGATTAACGACTTATGCAGGTTTTTTGAACCAGTTACTAAAATAATGGGTTTTCTTGAATTAATCAACATAACTTAATTGAATTGTAAAATATATCATCGAGCTTAAATGTATTAGATATTGCTAATATAGCTAGAGATTCTTCTTATTAAATTGCTTCAACATGTAATTAGCTTTCTGATTTGTTGGATCTATAATTTTAGCTTTTTCGTAGTATTTCCGTGCATTTGTATAATCTTTTTTGAGTGTTGCTATATCGCCAAGTCCTAAATAAGCGGCTGGGCGGTGCGGAAGAACATAGGTTAAATAGTTAAAATCCAAGCGAGCACGTTTGAGTTTTTTATTTTTGAGTAGAAGATTTGCCCGTGTTAACCGTGCGCGTGCATTGGTTAAATCATAGTTTAGTACCCGAGTCATCGCTGCCAGTTTAATTTCTGCACTTAAGTCGCAGTGAGAATAAATTTGTACATAACGTTGCCGGATAAAGGCATCATCAAAGAATAAATTGATTGCCTGATCGATTTCATCTCTGGCTTTGTGGCAATTATTTTCTTTTACTATTGATACGGTTGCTTTATATGTCAGTTTGGAGGCGCCCAAATATCGTTTATAAAGGTCAAAGTTATGCCATGAAAAAATGGCAAATATAAAAATACTAATGCTACCAGTGAGAAAGGATTGTTTAAGTTTTATAGCATTACTATCAAACGTATTATTAATAAATAAAATGGTTAGTCCGGTGACAAACCAAAATAAAGCAGCAGAAGAAGGCAAATGCATAGGAAAATCGACAAAAGAATGGGTAATACTGGCTATTAATGCCAGGAAAGTGCCAAGCAATAAATAATTTGGACTACCTTTGTTTTTTACCTGGGCACTTGAAAGTATGGATGTGCATCGGAAAATGATATAACTAAAAATAAGAATTATTAAACCTCCCCCAATAATACCTAGTTCGAGAAAATTTTGGTAAGGATCATTATGTAGCTGAGCGACATAAACATCTTCTTTAAGAATAGTCACTATATTTGGATTCGATGCATAAGGTACAAATCCTTTTTTAAAAGCACCATAACCTACTCCGGTAAATGGATTAGCTTGCAGCATGGCATAGGCATTTTTATACCATGAGAATCTTATGCTTGCAGATTCATCAGTCAAACCGGCCCTCCAGTTTGCAGGAGTATTTGATTTAATAAATTCAGTG
>VAPK010298948.1_pt1 | contig 31444 bp, 23 predicted proteins | sample 3395031 | NCBI WGS metagenome assembly VAPK01 (sample SAMN08290443, study PRJNA428436) | hydrothermal vent metagenome | isolation source: Deep-sea hydrothermal vent chimney 1 | place: Pacific Ocean: Juan De Fuca Ridge
ATACCCTTGATCATGGAAATGTTACAGCTGCTGATGGGACAGTGGTAACATTAGGTGAAACACAGATATATGGTTTTGATATGACCGCTAATGATTCTTTGGTTATGCCTATTCGTGCTGAATTTCAGGCACATGATGATCCAACCTTACTACGATTTCAGAAACAAGGGTTTTTTGGTTTTGCAGAGATTGGGTTTGCTTGTTTAGATAGCCGTATGTTGGGCATGGGTGTGATTGATAGATCTTTATAAGTTGTTAATAGCATTATTATAAAAGCCTTATCTTAATTATTGTAATAATTTTTAAGATGGGGCTTTTTTATATCGTAACTATACTAAGTTAGTTTTATATATATATATATACTAACTTGTGTAATTAAGTAACCTTTTAAAAGTAGGAAGCATGTTTTTTATAAAATTATTAATACTGTCGTTAACAATAGAATCTGTTACTGAGTTAATTACAAAGTCAATTTTTTTTTATCCTATACGTAAATTATTATTTAAAGGTAAAAAGAATGTAGTTTGTTTATTTCTACATAGCTTATTAGATTGCGGGTATTGTACTTCAGTATGGGTAAGCATGTTTATTAGTATATTTTTTGTAGTTAGTTTTAATTTATCAAATAATGTAATAATTAATTATTTTATTTTAGTCTTTATTTTACACCGTTTGTCTAATTTAATACATTTTTTGATAGATGTGCTAAGATTACGAAAGGAAAAATTGGAATTATAGGAAAAGGGGAATAACATGAATGGTTATATAATGAATCGTACTACCACATGGTTGCATGCGCTTAAGAGGTCTATTAGACCAGGAGGAAAGGTGCAGCTTGATGAGCTTTATAAACAATATGGAGCTAAGAATAAGTTAAATAGTGGATCAGACTTTGTAGCGTGGTTACGTAAAATTAAATTAACAGATGCAGATAGATGGTATATAGTATTAGAGGACGGAGATGGGGTACCAGACCTTTCGAAGGATGAGTTAGATTCATTGAAAGTAGAACTATCAGCTGATGCAAAAACTGAGGAGTCAAATTATGACCCCAAACCAAAAGTGATGACCATTGCAGATGTTGTGGGCCTATCTGTAAGGAAGGCAAGGGATGTATTACCTCAAATATCAGACACTAAACTTTTGAAGTATGCATTACAAGAATCATCAGTACGTGCAGGAAAAGATAGTTTGTGTAGAGAGTTACGACGAAGGATAAAACAGTTAGAGGTAGCTAGGGGTTATTAACCTCTATAAAATTTAGGAGGAAGACAAATGTCACGAAGCTTACTAAGGCAGTTAGAACAAATAAGGCGTTCTGCTACTTATGATGATGCTTTAATAAATGTATATAGTTCGTCTGTAGCAGAGCCTACTATATCAGGATCTTTAGAACAGGATTTAAATGTTATACGTACTTTAGTTAAAGAGCTGAAAGGTACAACTGATTGGTTTGGAGACTTAGGTAACTATTTTGATCCAAGTAATACTGATGTATCTAATGCAGCTACAAAAGATTTAAATCTTAATAATATAAAAAATAACACATTAGATGCAAAAACAGCTTTAGTGGCTGTGTTTAATGATAATGCTGCCGCTGGCTATGCTGTTTCAGGTACTAGTACTGGTGCTTTAGTACTATTGAACACACGATATTCAACACCAGTAGATAGGCGTGGTTTACCTATATACGAGAGTACGGCTAACTCAGGATCATATTATGATGAGGGAGCACTAGACCGAGTTGTACGTGTAGATGTTACTGATATACATACAGGCAATGAAATAGAAGATAGTAATGGTAATGCTATATATGCACGTATGGTAGATGGTGTTGATTATGGAGGATTAGGTGACGGTACAGATGTGTATATGCGTTTTTATGCTAATGGTGTTGTAACTGATCTAGCATCCCTATCTGAGGCTACACCATCGGGAGTAGCTTTTACGTACCCACAACGAAAATTACTGTCTAATATACCAGAGTATGAGTGGCTACGTACCAGTTTTGTGAGCTCCTGGCAAGGTGATATAGAGTTGGTGGACGATATACAAAATATATGGTCTTTTACAGGTGCATCTGACGATGATACATCAGCTACACCTTGGGACAATGTAACTGGTAATTACTCTTTAAATGGAGGTCCTACTAATTTAAAAGACGCCATCGATGATTTAAACGATAGTGTGGGGGATAAGACTTATAGTTCTACCTATTTAACTTCTGGTCAGGATGTGTCTGTCTCATTAGACGCATTAGGTATAGCAATTGAAGCTAATGGTGGGGCAGTATCTATCAATGCTACTGATATAAGCGATCTAGAGTCGGCACTGGGGTCTGCTAGTGGGTTGTTGGGGATGGATTATACCTCAACAAACTATATTACAGAAGATACAAGCGCGGTAGATGCAATCAGCCAACTAGATAGCTCACTTCATAACGTTGAGCAGTCTTTAAATGCCTCATCTGCTGCAAAATATGTAGAATCAGTATCTACACAGATATCAAAAAATACTTTACACGTATTACCCTATGGGTTAACCTACACACCAATTTCTACTGCTGGACGAGAAGGGGCAAATATGGATGTATTTGTAGATGGCCAATTGATAGCGGCTGACACAGGTGTAAATGGTGTAAATGCTGACCGTGACTATGCTGAAGCAACAACTTCTGGAGTAATTTTTAGATTTAAAGTTCAGGCTGGTCGTAATATAACCTATTTAGTTAGACAGTAGTAATACTGCCATGTCAGTAATATAATTTATATATGTACTACTGACATGGTATATTTTTAATAACAGGAAAAGGGGTATAAAATAATGGATGAATTAGATAGGGGGCAAAGGAATACATTACGTGCCGCAATGATGAAAGCTGAAGAAAATAAACTCATTAATCAAGATGAGGCAGGCTTTATTATTGCATTAGTAGAAAGATTTAGACAAGACATTGAGTTAAAGCGTAGAAAAATGCTGACATTGCAGGGAGAGTTGGGGCAGCTATTGGCCAATGAGAAGATAATAATTGCTATGGTAGAAAATATAACATTAGCAGCTGAGAGAGACAAAGATAGGAGAAGTAAATTGGCCAAACTTAAAGGTGATGGTAGTGAGGATATATCTACTGATTTAGACACGGTATTAGATGCCGAATTAGATGATGGGTTAGATAAATAGGGATGATAGTATTACGTAAAGTCAAATCAGCTAAAAGTTCAAAAATAGAAATTGGTGAACCGTTAATAGGTGATATTGATGGAGTTAACAGAGTTTTTAGCACTTATAAATCATTTATATCTGGAAAAATACTTGTAACTTATAATGGGCAAACACTACATAAAGGTGCGGATTTTGATGAATTAAGTTCTACTTCTATACAACTTAAGCATTTTGCACCACATCCCGAGGATGGGTATTTAATGGCTACTTATGAAGTAGGTATGTAGTTATGAGGAATTTAAATGGGTAGAAGTTTAATAGGTGAAAATCAAGTAGTAGACCATGATTTTTTATCTGAGGATGAGTTTGCAGTAGCCTCTGGAGTACTAAATGATAAAATCTATGACTGCTATAATACACTACAACAAGGTTTAGATACTATTTCTGGTACGGTTGCGGGGATAACTACTTTACCAGTAACCGATGCTTTACCTACTGATGATGATGTTTTGGTGTATAGTACGTCTAGTGGTGCATATAAACCTAAAAAAATATCAACTTATATAGATACAACTATATTGGAAATGTCTATAGCCATGTCTGTAACATTGGGGTAGTTTTATGGATAAAATAATAGTAAAAAATTACTTATTTGCACCTAATGAACAAAAAATATTCTTGAAGGATTTTGTTGCTGGACCATATACCCCAACAATCGATGATATAGCATTAATTACGTGCGTTAATACTAATGATATAATATTTTGCCCACAGATAAAAGGTAAAGGTGGGACATTAATTAATAATGTTTTAACATTAGAATATGATGTTAGTAGTTTATTATCTACTTATGTTTTACAGATAATTATGTTTGATACACGACATAGTAGTGATGATTTATCTAATAATATAATAAATACAAAACTATTGTCTATTTTATCAGATATGTCAGATGTACTTAAACATATAGAAATACATCTAAGTATCTTAACTGATGAAGAATTAACTTAATATATATATAAGGGGTTATTATGCAGATTGAAGATGGGCTAACAGGAAGGACTGCCAGAATAACTAAAAATGGGCAGTTGGAAACCTCATGCGAGGTTATAACATCAGAATTATTTAATAGTGGTAATGGAAATTCTTATATAGTAGGTAATGGCGTAATTACTATGAGTGGTAATGAAGAGTCTGTTTTGTATTTAAAAAACATGTCGCAGACAGATACTTTGCATATACATTCTGTAATGCTGTCAACTGATTCTTCTAATTACCCATATGTCTCAATGTATATAAACAAAGATTATATCAGCGGAGGGGAGATGGTTTACCCTATAAATTTAAATAGCTCATTCGGTGACGATTCTTTAACTATGTGTTATTTTGGTGACAGTCTGACATGTGGTAGTTCTTTAACCAACATGCTTAGTTGTTATGTGGATGCAGGTATGTCTAACCTAGATTTTGGTGGGTCAGTTATATTGTCTTATAATGATAGTTTAACCTTTACAGTAAATGGTACATCTAACGAACATATCTCTATATATATTAGGTTTTATTATTAAATTGTGTTTTATTATGTGAGTAAAAAGTGTGTAAATTTTGTGGTACTGTAAAGGTAATTAATAGTTAGTTGTGTGTAATAATAATAATTAATAATAATTTATAATAAAGGATTAGTATGTTAAAGTCTAATATAGTAGACCCAAGATATGGTACTTCTTCTAGAGTTGATAGACAAGGAAATATAACAGTAGCATGTAATCATCCAGATGTACCATCTATTGGTACAGCTAATACATATAGATATTTAAGTGGTAGTCTTGGAACAGACGGGCTAGACTCAGGAGTTATAAGCCAACGGATAAATGGGTCTGTAGACGACAAAATATTTTATATTGAGTCATCACAAGATTATGATATCCATATTATGAATATATCTATCTTGGTGGCTGATGGAAATACATCACATGATAAATGGGGAGCTATAGATCCACTAACCAATGGTTATAGTATGTATATCTTTGAGGGTGGTGAGTATACTTATATTTTAAATAAAGTGAAGACTATTGGTCAGATGATAGCCTATGCTGGGTTCAAGGATGGCTATGGGTCTGCAACCACATCTTGGGAATTATCAAATTGGAACGGCTCTGCGGATGCAAGTACTGTTAATATACCTATAGGTGAATATATACCAGGAGGTTTACGTTTAGGCCGTGGTACAAAAGACAGACTAGTAAGTGTGGTCAGTGATAATTTTAACCCACTTACCGAATGTTGGGTACGGGTATATGGTTATAAACATTATGCATATATTGGAGGATAGTAATGCCTAAATGGTCAAAACAGGAATTTTTAGATATGCTAGGGGAACGTGCGTATACTTTTGCAGCTTGGTGTGTGGATGGTAAAGACAATGCAAAGGTTATATCTTATTTACTTAATCAATTTGATACAATAGATGTGTCCTCGCCTTTGTTTGTTAATAAAATAATACCATTGTTGCTACATGAAAAAGTCATAACTGATAAAATATTTAATAGTATACATGATCGGATAGGTACCCCTAATTCTATGCGTACTACAATATCATAGTTTAATAAAAAGATATTTAAGGGAAAAATACATATGGCCACTGTGATTGCTTTAAATACAACAACAAACGGGATATACATAAATGATTTAGGTGAGGATATACTTTTTCCAGGAAGTGCAGTATGTCTATCTGATTATTACCCATTATCAGCTATAAGCAAGTCCTCATTGCTACTTAATAAAGTGTTAATGGGTGATGTTGCTATCAGCAATGGTATCAGTTACTACCCATCTGCAGATGGTGTCGAATATCTAAGGTCTTTTACGACAACCCTTAATCCTAAAGATAGGTCTGGCAAGATAAGAGTTCACCAAACATCACGCAAATTAGGGTTGTCTATAGGGTGGACTGGTGTGGGAGATTTAGTCACAGACCCATGCTCTGTTGGTGATGGAGAATCCTTTTCAATAAGACATAAAGTTGGCGATGAAGCAGTACTCACTAAATACATAGATTTTAATTGTGTTGAAAATGACACATGGTTACATGAAGGATATATAACCTGGAGTAATTGTGACTTGGACATGATTACGTTAGAAGTTTTGCCAAGAGTGGTTGATGTGGCTTCATCTTCAGGTACAAATTATACTATGTACCATAATTACTTAGTAGTACCGGCACCTAATAGTACTGGTAATATAGATATATTGTCTGATATAACTACACATAGCGGTGGTTTGGTATATATGCCGAACGATGATCTTAATAACCGCCCACTAGCATTCTGGGATGCTGACTGGGATATAAAAAACAAACAGTATATTAACATAAGACCAACTCCGAAAGGTGATGGCAGGTATAACATATTTAGCAAAGAAGTAATATTTGCAAGATATATAAATATGCTTACATTATTGGACTCAGGGTTTATTGCATTAAGTTCGTCAGATACTTCACAGCTTGGGCAAGGGTTACGAATACGCCTTATTTCTAGAACAAACATGGATGTTGGAGACCATGAATGGGCCATGGCTAGCACAATGTGTTTACATAGAAAACGTTCTATATAGAGGCATTTTATGCATCTATCTGGTAGCTACATTAAACAAAATATAGAAAATTTTAAAGACTTTATACTTAGATCACTATCCAATGTACGTGTGTATAAAGGTGGTATAATTTGGTTTGGTGATTCGTCTTATCATCTAAAGGGTGTAGAGTGCAGAGAAATTTTAAATACCATAAAGCCAGGAGATGTATTACTACGTAGATTTGATCATTATTTAGGAGCATTGGTAATACCTGGTTATTGGTGCCATGTTGCAATATACGTCGGAGATAATCTTGTCATACAGATGTCTACTACAGGTATAGACTCAGAAGATATATTAACATTTTTGAGGAGTGATAATATTGCTGTTCTACGTCCAAAAAATGAATACAAATACCTGATAACACAAGCCATAGAAAAGGCTAATAATTATTTACCACAAAATATACCATATGATTTTGAATTCAATTTTAAAGATTCTAGTAAGATGTCATGTACAGAACTTGTAAGGGACTGTTACAATTACCCAGTATTTTATACTAAAAAATTAAAGGACTATATAGTTCCTGATGACTTTTTACATTCAATATTTGATATAATTTGGAAGAGAAAATAATCAGGCTACAACTTAGATATGATAAAGGCCAACCTCAATGAAGACTTCCCAATACTTGTTTCTTTGTTTGATGAAGAAACCCAATCCTTGTCAAATGGACAGCAAGTTGGTTATGACATACGATATTTAGATGACACTGCACTGTCCCCACCAATAAGCGGTACATTAATAGAATCAACGATAGAACCTGGTATGTATAAAACTTCCTTATCAATACCAGACCCAGGTATATTTATTTGTTATGCCACATGTTCAGGGTTTATTTCTTCTACGGAAGAGATAGTAATTGAAGAATTAAATGTATATGAATTAATAAATAATAATCATCATTATAATATATCAGTGGAGAATATATTAAGAGATAATGCGTCACCAAACCCTTCCCAAATATCTAGAAATGTGGCAATTAATGACACAGATTATGTAATCACTAGAATAAAAGCAGATAGCTCATTAGATTGGTCAAATCCGGTATCATCAGGCATAGTGTATGCACATTACAAGGATGATGGTTCCACAATACCATATATGATGGGAGGGCCATTTTGATATTATATGGTTTAATGTCATATATATAGTAGGTGGAGACTGATATGGGAGATTTAAGATATATTTCTTGGGCAGGTTACCAACTTACATCAGGGCAGAGTGTTGTAGGCAAAGGTTATGGAACTTTAGAAATAGAACCAGGTTGGGCAATGCTGGCTATACCGGTACATTATGGTAAGTGGGATAAAACTACACATATGCATATTCATGACGGATCAACAGTGGCAACTATTAAAAACTATATAGTAGACCAAATAGAAGATGTGTATAATGTGCAAGCCAGTACTATGGTGGAAGTGTTTAACACTTTGGTAGGCGGTCAAGGCAACTATTGGAATTTTGTGCCTGATGTTACAAGTGAAGTCTCACCGCATAATTTTTTGTTAGAGTATAAGGATCAAGACATTGATAGTTATGAGGTCACTGGTTTTTTTATCAAATCAATACATCAAAGCAATTTTTACCTAAAATGGGGTGAGCAGTAATGGGGTTGACGATAGACTATATACAATATATATCCATGTGTGTGTTTGGTGCATATAATTTGGATTGTGATTACTTATGGGGTTTTAATATATGTCACTGAATGTAACTATTACTGGTAATATATATACTTCTTTAGATTCGCCATATATAGCCGATGAAGTATACTATCAAATATACTTTCATAAAGTAAACAACACAAGTTCAGACTCTATATGGGGAACGACACGTACTTCAATAGCTGGGCAGTATAATTTTAATTTGGCTGATAGCGACTTATTAACTACAGAAGGTGTGGTAGGTAGTGGTGATGTTGTAGTTATAGTGTTTTGGAACGGTGATTCTTCTGATAGGTATAGCCAATGTTCAAATTTATATGAATGGTCTACTGTTGAGGTGTTACTGACCACCAATACTTTATATGTAATAGATGTACAAACCAAGCCTAATATACCCCCTAATTTAATATGGGGTATTGACAGTGTTGGGTATATAAATACGAATTATACATCTTTTAACCGTTCTGATGACGAACATGCTTGGGAATTCAAAAATAACCAAATGTATCATTGGTCAAGTAAGTATGGGCAAGATATACAGTTGGTAAATGATGTATTAAGTACTTCATATGATTGGGGAGATGGAGAAACTACATTAGATTTGGTTGGATCAGCAACTGGTTCACATGTATGGGAACATACTGGTGTGTACAATATCAGTATAAGTATTAAAGACATGTGTGGTGTGGTTGTAAGTGGTACAAAGTCAATAACTATTAAAAACCATGCACCAGAACCAGACATTATTTGTCATCAAGCAGTTAGTAATGTAATACTAAATCCAAATACTTTTGTTACATTTGGTTATTCAGGTACAGATGTAGATGATAATATCATATCCATAGGATGGCATATTGTAGATGGTGGAGTATATGGAGATACTGATACTTATATCCTTAATTCTAGTAGAGATGCTGTGGTATCACATACATCTGGGTTAGGCACACATTGGTATGGTGTAGATAATGTTATAGGGTCATTTACTAATCCTGAAGGTCATACTGTTACAATTACTGTAGTATGGAATGATGGGTTTGTTGACCATACTTTAACTTACAGTAAAGAATTTATACAGGAAGTGTTTGTTGGACCTATCGTTGACTTTATACAGTCACCATCAAAACCAACTGTAAGTGGATTAATTACTTTTGAGAACTCCTCAAGTAATATAAGTATGGTAGGTACATATACCCCTTATGGGCATGAGTATGATTGGGCATACAATGATTCAGGAAAATTATACCAAGTAGATAATATTACTTATACTGACAATTTATTATATACGGCTACTACCAGTAGTGGGGTTGCTACACTATCAGCATATTGGAATGACGGATGGGAAAACCATATAACTAACCATCAAAAAAATGTTACATTTGCAACTAGCATAACTATTATTGATGAGGAGTGTTATTACAGTTTACATATAGTAGGTACATCAAGTAATGGTACAGTTACTGGATATAAGTGGGAAGTATATAAATATATCGATGGTGGGCTGGTATTGACTTGGGAAAGTCCAATTGGTGTTGATCAGAACGATAAGAAAGTATGTTTTACGTCAATAGGCTTGTATCAAATTAAGGGGTATGTATATGGAACAGGAAATACTACAGAGGCATATATAAATAAGGAAATTGATTTAGTATGTCCAACTGAAGCTTATGTGTATATCTGGAATGGTACTGGAATCGATGATATTGGTGGAGACTGGATTCATACTGGTGTAGGGTATGAGTCACCACAGGCTAAAAAATCAGGTACTAATGGTCTAGACCTATCTAATTTAAATCGACATAGCAAATTTTCCTTTTCTAGAATAGGGCCACCAATAGGTACTGCTGAGTATGATTTTATTTCATTATATGTTAAAGTATTATATTGGGACGAGAATTCTGATATATATCTACGGTTACATAATGTTGGGCAGCCAAACGGGGAATTAATATGTTTAAAAGAGTATGTGCATATCTATAATACTGATGAGTGGCAACATGTATTTATACCTTTAGCTTCATTTAAAATGTGTAACCATATGGCTGGTTTTATAAATGAATTATCTTTTAGCTCTTCAGGAAATATAAGTATCTATATGGATGATGTGATGCTTGGAGTAGGGTCAATAATTACTAGGTTCATGGATGTGTGTTCTCCTGATATGCATAGCTACGAGGTTGGAGAAAAGAGTGTACAAGCACACGAGATCAAACCAAGTATGAAGGTATCTCCGATGAATAGGAGTTTTCCAGCCCCTTTGCAATAATTGTCTGTTTTGATAGCCGTTTGTTTAATATACATAGCGTCATAAGTACTATAATGGTGTGACTATTTGGAGGAATATTAGATGATTTCATTAACATTTACAATTGATTCTATAAATACTGTACTCTCAGTTTTTAATAGAATACAGATTAGAAAATATATAGGTACTGGTAGTTTACCATCTGCACCAACTACTAGTTTAGTTGACTATGCTACGGTATCATCTGGAGTTGATGTTGTCAGTGGTAAACATAATACTTCTGAAGTAGAGTTGAGTTCACAATATAACCAATACTATTTTCAGGACCCAGATGGTACGGCAGGGAATTGGTACATCTCACGGTACTATAGCTCAAGTGATGGTTCGGCAAGTAGCTGGACAGATCCTGTATTAGGCGAGGCAGGAGATATTTATTGGGACCCCAGCTATCCTCCAGAAATAGAGTATGGTACAGCAGATCAAAGAATAATAGATAGGATTCGTTTACTTATAGGAGACCCGGTAGGGCTTAATAGGGAGTATGGAAAGGAGGCAGAATCATCTATAATGCCTGATGGTAAGACTTATCAGCTAGATGAAAAGGGGTGGCCAGCTTTTGTTAATATGAATGGTATACAGTTTACAGAGACAGCTAACCCATCAATAAATGGCTATAGGTTTCTAAAATTTAATGATTTTATAGATGAACCAACAACGGTTATTTCTGGTGGTAGGACTGTACAGACTGGTGTAGATATCTGGTACTATACATTTAGGTGGTCAGACAGAGAACTTATGGAGGCTTATGAACAAACACCTCCACCACCACCTTTGAATTCTACAAATGCCAACTCAGAGATATACATGTTGTCATGTTCATATGATTTACTTATGTCAGAGACTTGGTATTATGTTGCAGAAGATGGTGCAATAATAACAGATGATACTTCAAAATATGACCCATCTCCAGGAATTAGGAGTAGGGTTGATTTATTAAAGGCTGTCAAAGGAAGGTTAGACTCGGCAATAAAATCTGTACAGCTATTAGGTATTACTGGAGTTCTTATAGATTAACTATGGATAAAATATTTTTTAAGATAGGTAACTGATGATGAAAAATAATCGTGTAAGATTAAAAACTAAAGAGCGTTACCAAAAACGTATTAGAAACTTAGTTAAAGGACTAAGCAGGAAAGTTGAGGTGCATAGACAGCCAGTAAAACATGAGTGTTATAACTGTTATTATGATAAATTAACTAACAGTTCAACTGGAAAGTGTAAATGGACGCCATTGGAAGCTGCAGAAAAACAAGAGTCATGGATAGAGTCTGGGGGAACAACTACTAGATATAAATATTTTTTACGGGGAAGGTGCCCGGTTTGTTTAGGTATGGGTTTTATAGAAACTCCGCGAGTGACGTGGGCAGATTGCTTAGTTACTTGGGACCCATCAGCAGGGATTTCAGGAAATAGCCTTTCCTTCACTCCGGCTGGTACAGAGGGGTCTACTATAGTGCAATTAAAAACTAGTCCAAAATACTTTGATTTATTCAAAAATTGTGCCAAAATAATAGTTGACGGTGTTGATTGTAAGCTATCACGGCCACCATTGCTAAGGGGGTTAGGTAACCAGTCATTATTAATTATTACAGCATTTACTACGGATAAATCTAAAATCGATACTACTGAAATAATAAAGGACTATAGTTAAAATTTATGTCAAAAACACTAAGCAGTGCTGCCAAAATATTGGTTTCATCATTTTCAGACGATATAATTAAAGCTGTGTTTAAGGTTTTAGTTATTAAGATACCAGATGTAAAGGAGATACTATCTGACAGTTATGACCAACTATTAACTAACGTTGTTACAAATAGAGATAGTAAAACACGTCCAGAACTATACAAGGACGAGTTTATGGACAGGCTAGATAATTTTAAATTTGTAGAAGCTACTGATGGTGATGTTAAATTTATTACTCCAGATAGCCATAATTTTGACTTTGCTGGTAGGTTACGTGTGATTGAAACTATATTAGAGGGTGTTGTCGGTGTGTATGTCGAAGTAAGTGAGGATCAATATAAACAAATTTATGGAAAACAGAAAATACCAAAAAATCCACTTGATTCATCTGCTTCATCAAAAGAAAAAATTTATCTTGAAAAGTATAATAATTTTATTCGAACTAAAGAAAAAGAGTTAAAAATACATCTAGTTAAATATCCATTCTCTAACCATCCGCCAATAGACTTATTTACTGGTGTAGATAAGTATGTAACTAAGCATTTACAATCTTGGATAGATGAAGGTGTAACATTGGCTAAAACAGTATTCATAAAATCTTATAGTAGAGGGTTTAAGTAATGAGCTATGAAATGGGCAAACTTCGAAAAGAAGATCTTAGTCTATATTACTATATAAAACATATAGCTTTAAAAGATTTTATAGAAAGAGAAGAAAATATAACATTAGAATATATTCCAGAGATATCCACTACTACAGGGTTTGTGTATGAGGCATTAACTTCAATGTTACCAAGCCCAACAGCACGTGGCCGTGGATGGGTTTATTTTGATTCAGTATCTGGAACAGAAACAAGTTGTATAAGAGGGTTGCCCACCAGAGAGCAAAGTAATAGGGTTACAGTGTTTGATACGGTGAGGTCTGGTATAGCTGAGGATTCATATATCATAGACTATGTAGATGGGAGGATAGTAACGTCAGGTACTGTAGCCCCAGCTACAATAGATTACTATTGGAATTATGTTAGTGTGGTTGATGAGTGGGCAGCTATAGAGGCGTCTGAACCGCCAGTCGTAGTTATAGATTTGAATGGGGCACATAAATCAGGATACCAATTAGGTCCTGGAGTAAAAGACACAAGGAAAACAGATATACATATTTTTGCTTCATCTACTGCCGAAAGAAATGACATATTAGAGGCTATCTATAATGCTTTATATTTAAAAAGTATACCAGTATATGATTTTCCTAAAGGTGGAATTTTAGATTATGACGGTACTTTCTATAACCGTAAAGATAATATGGATAAAGATAAAAATTTGTTTGATGCCTCATTTTTACAGCATACAAGTATGGTCGAGTTCCATGATTTAACAGCTAGGCATGTTAATTTACCTCTTGTAATGTCACAAGGTAGGAATGAAGTAATGCTAAGTGATTTAAATGCCTATCGTAGTAAAATATCCTTTAACTTGATATCATATGTTTCTATTAATCAGTAATAGTTGTCTACAGATAATAAAATAAAATATAATTAACTAACCATATGAATGGTAGATACTTATATTTTATATAGTAGTTTAAATTAGTTATTTTAAAATTTAGTACACCGATTATAAAAATTGCCTTTAGGACGTAAATTCCAAGCTTGAACGGTTTGGATATAAGTTGTTTGCTTTATTATTAATAATTATTGATTTATAATAGAGTTACAAAAAATGCTCATTAATTTAAGAAATTTCTTTAGGAGGGAAAATAGATATGGCACGAAATAGAATAATTTATGCTTCTCAAAGCGTGTGGTGTAATGGTGATGTGCTTTATAGAGTTCAGTCATTAGGCACTACAACTACATTTAATAGTGAAGATATTTTCGAGCTTGGTCACTTAGATATCATTGATGTAGTTGATGATGTACCTGCAGTTGCTGTAACCTTAAATACAAACGATTTTGGTGATGTTAAGACATTGGCAACCTTAGCCCAGGTATCACCGGCCAAGGCAAGTATGGATGCTACTGCTGACGCATCAAATGCTAACTTAGTAGTAGTCAGCGGAACTCAGCTGGTTGAGACAGGTACGTATCTGCATGGTGTGGCACTTGCCGATTTTTCTGTAGTTTGTGGTAACCTACCTGGAATAACATTATGGGCTCCTGTACAGGAAGAATGTTCTATAGGCACACTAGCTAATAACATAGACCAAACCGTATTCCTTGATGAGGTATATGTCAATAGTATTGAGTTTGGATACACCACAGGAGCCAATGCTACTGAAAACTTTAATGCAGAAACAGATAATAAGATGTGGCTGCTTAACGATGGTAGGTTTGTAAACTATGATGCATATACATTGTCTTCAGCCGATATTTCAAATGGATATGTTGATCTGACTCTAAGTTCTGGAAACTCTGTTGCACAGTTATCTACTGGTATAGGGTTTCTACGTAAAGATGATAATGGGTCTCCGGCTATTAGCTGGCATAAAGAGTCAACCAATGAGATGACGAATGTTGCAGTAGTGGTAGGGACATCCGCTTCTACAGATACATTTGTATACCATGATACTGGCTCTGAGCATCGTGTTTATTTACCAACCAGCGCTGGGATGTCTGCAGTAGACAGATTGGAAGCCATTTACTCAGCAGATGCATATGGTAATGGTACTAATGATACATACTTTGTTGCTTTGGATGAGGCCTCTAGACCAAGTAATTTAGGAGCTTTGCGTCAAGGACAAGCTGAGATTTATATTGTTGCACCTAATGATTCAAAATGGACCATTGCATGGAGACTTACTGGGTGTACTATTACATCTGATTTAGCACGTACCCCACTAAATGAGATTGGACATCTCAGCCCATATGATAGACCATTGACTTTACCTATCCCTATTACTGCTAGTGTAGATTCCACAGCCGGTGACTTGGAGAATTGGTCCAAAGTAGCTGATAGGTTGGCAGAGTTCGAAGGAGCTACTTTAGATGACATCAATTTGGCTGATTTAATGGCATCGGAAGATCTAAAACTTGTTGTTAAAGTATATGCACAGACAGATGAAGAGGCTGGAGGTTCCGCTGATCACCGTAAACTTATGACAGGGTCAAATCTCATAGGTTCTAATTACTGGTTTAATGGGCAAATGGGTACTTATACTGCGCCTAATACTAGGGAATATGCCTTGAAGACAATTATTGTTGAGCATTTAAAAATCACTAGTGAAGGTGCTACATTAGATATGGGAGCCAACATGACACAGAACTTTGCGTTTAGATCCACAAATGATTTATATGTGGTGAAGGGTGATTTGGATATTGATCACATTACAGGTGAATTCAAAATCAGGAGAGCAGCTTAATTGTAATAAAATAAGGAGTTAAATACTTATTAAATATAGGTTCAAAGGTTAGACGGGTAGCATGTAACAATGCTATCCGTCTTTTTTGAGGAGTTTGGTATGGGTAAAAGTAAAGAGTATTTAAAAAAACAAATAGCTAAAGAAGTTACACAATTATTTGAAAGTGTATTAGATTACTCTCAGGTTGCATGTGTAAATAATAAAATTTTTAAAGTATTAAGGTCAAGGATATTACGTGTTGGTAATGATTGCATACGTAATTTACATACAGAGTTAGATTCTCATTATGATGTGCAGTTTAACGCAAAAAATGAAGACATCATTGAGGTTACTAAAATTAAACGGTAAAGGGAGATTATTATGGAACAAAACGAAACTACTACTGACAAAAGATCTTTTGTTGGTCCAGACAATGAAACTACATACTATATTGTACCACCAGATTCTGAATCCATACGAGGTGCAGATTGGCACTACAGTAAGACATACACAAAATCATTAGTAGAGGGCATCACAACCTTGGCTGAGATGAGGGATATTTTAACACAGAGGGGTATTATAGGACCTGAGTTTGAACAGAGAGCTCAAGAACTGTCCGAAGACCTGGCAATAAAATTAGATGTGTTAGATACTGCTGAAGATTTGGATACTAAAAGAGATAGCGCTGTTGATGTTGCTCTTGCAAGGGATGAATTATATCAATGGAATCAGCGGTTGAATGGCCCATTGTCAAATACTTGTGAGAATATTTCAGATGAGGCTAGACTTGAGTATTTGACTTCATCTATGGTTGAAGATGGTACTGGCACTAAATTGTGGGATTCATATGATAGCTTTTTAAAAGATAAAAATCAAGATTTGGCAACTAAAGCTAAATTTGAGACTATGCTGTATTTACAAGGATTGGAGTCATCATTTTTGGATAATACACCTGAAGCAGTGGCCATGCAGGAGGTGGAGACAGAAGTTATTGAAAAAGCACAAAAAGCATTGGATGCAATAAATGTAGCTACTGATGAAGAGAAGGAAATTAAAAAAAGCAAGTCAACTACTAGTACAAAAGTAAAAACTAAGTCTACTTCTAAAGGTAAAATAAAAAGTGTGACAAAAAAAATTACCAAAAATAAGGCTGTAGCTAAGTCTAAAAAGTAATTATATACATAGTTAAAAGCGGGTGAAATTAATGCCCGCATAAGGCACTTATAATGGTTTTAAGTTACGATGATCTTGAGGTTATATTGTTAGGTATATTTACGGAGTCAAGTATAGTCTATATAGATTCTATTAATGATTATGTATTATTTAAGCATGTCAGTAACAAATATAAATTATTATCAAATATGGTTTATAAGAAGGCATATAAGGATGCTATTAGAGATGGTCTGTTACCTATAGACGAGCTAAAAACTATTATAGAAAAAAGAAATATTTTTACAGATAAAGATAAAGACTCAATTATTAAGATCCAAAATAAGATCAATGCACAACAAGTAGTATTAGCTAAGACCACAAAAGTAAAAGCTAATATGGATAGAGTTAAAAGTATTTTATATAGGTTGGAACAAGAGTTAGAAAGTATACAATTCAAATTAACATCAAAATTGATAATGTCTGCTGATACTAAAGCTGTCGACACAAAAAATCATTTTTTGTGTCAATTAGGTACGTTCAAAATTGATGATACATTGTTTTGGCCAACGATACGCCATATGAAGTCAGAATTAAATATTGAATTAAAAAATGAGATTTTGAATAAATTTTTAGAGTTTCAGAATGGTATTGATACTACATCAATACGTTGTCTGGCACGCTATGGGCCTTGGCGTATAAGGTATATTAGTAGTGTTAAAACCGGGGAACAGTTGTTTGGTAAACCGGCTATTGAATATACTATAGACCAATTAAATTTATTTTATTGGTCAAATTTTTATTCAAATTTATATGACATGCTGCCAGAAGATAGGCCATCAGATGCTGTTATTGAGGATGATGCAGCTTTAGACGCATTTATGCAAGACTATGATGCTGAACGTAGCAAGGAAGAGGCATCTCGAAAAACCACAAAGCAGACAAGTGGTGAGCTATCTGCTTTTGATAAGGACGAGGTTATTGTTACACAATCACACGAACTTTACCACGATATAAAGTATGATACTCCTAGAGAGGCACAGCAGATTAAGAATAGGTCTGATATTAAGAAGCGTACCATTCATAGCTAGAATTAAGTAACTTTTGGTAAAGTAGTATAGTACTATACTATTTTACTAAAATATTACATATTGTCGACTATTTAAAGGGGGAAAGTCTTGGCAGAATACGATATCAAAATAACTTTAGAGCTAGTCTCTAAACTTTTAGATGACCTATCAAAAAATCTAGAAACCAAACTATCTAAGTCAATAGTAAAATCATTTAGTCAAGTTCTGAATGCCCAAACAAAATCTACAGGGCAAAAAAAACCAAGTACAGCAGACATAAAGAGAGAGGCGGATATAGTAGCCACTTCTATTGGACGAGTTTTAAAGTCTGAGGCCAGCAAGTCTTCTGCACCATCATCTCCAAATAATGCAGCCGTAGAACGGTTATTAAAACTAATAGACACTACTCTCAATAAAAAGTTTACTAAATTAATATCTCAATTACCGGTATCAGGTAATGGAAATTCTGAAGATATAAAAACAGCATTAAAAATAGCAATAAAAGCTGGTTTTAAAGAAGCATATAAAGCTACAAATTCAAACTCTGAACTAGCGCAAATACATAAAGTTTTAAACTCATTGTTATCATCTATTAATGGTATAAAACAACCAAAACAAATTGATACTTCGAATGGGGCTCAGCCAAAAGAGGTTGTAAAATATCTAAAAGATTTAGTTAACACATCAAAAGAAAATGCTAGATTAAATGCAATAATTGGTACTCTGTCTAAGACAACTAAGCAAAGTAATGCTGTTCCAGGATATGATAAACAGGTAGTAGTAAAATTAAATGAAATACTAGTACAATTAAAATCTGTACACACTGGAACAAATCAGATAACCCAGAAAGCATTAAATGCTACAACAAAAGACCCAAATAAATTAGCAAAAATAATAGCAGATGCTAACAATACCCTTTTAAGAGAGTTGCTGACTAAGCTACATGGTAAAACTTCTAGTACAGTTACAAAAATAGACGATTCTTCAGAATTAAAGCTGTTAATCTCTAATATAAAAGACCTTAATAAAAATTTACACTCATTAAATGTTAATATTACAGCCGATTTAAATCTAAAAGGTTTAAATAAAGAGATAGAGACCGTTGTAAATGATTTTGAAAAGAAACTATCAAAAATAAAAGTATCTGTTCCTGTAGATGCAGATACTAAAAAGGCTGAAAAAAAAGTTGCAGAACTAACAAATACTGGGTCTAGTAAACAAGTAACCATTCCAGTAGATGCAGATGTCAGAGAAGTAACTAAGAAGTTATCGAAGATAACAAAACCACGGACTGTAGATTTATCTGCTAAATCTGAAAAGTTAGAAAAAACACTTTATAAACTAGAAAATTTGATATTGGGGCTTAGTGGGGTAGTTGATTTAGGGATAGATGATAAAAAAGTTCTGCAAACTATTTCTTCTTTACAAAGTAAATTAAGAGCAGGAGTAAATTTAAAAATAGTGTCTTCAGATGTAAACAAATTATTTTCTGAAGTACAGAGTAAATTTTCTAAAGATTTAGATATTAAGACTATTTTACAAATAGATACAAATGATGCTGTAAGAAAGATTAAAGACTATATAAGTTTGACTGCTAATTTAAGAAATAATATAGATGCGATAAAAAAGCTATCGTCAAACTTAGTAGCTACTCAGTTACAAAAATTACCTGCCGATCTCTCTAAAAAATTTACTTCTGCCATAAAATCTGGTAATATAAAAGACTTGCAGGGAGTTATAGCAAATCCAAGTTTCACTAAAGGAGCATCAAGTGATGTTAAGAAAACAGTAGAATCTTTGCGAAAGAATATGCAGGAGTCAGAAGTAACATTCTCTACACTGGTTAATACTTTTGGATCTATGATTTCAACATCGGCTAAACAAGCCACTAATACCAACACCGCCTTTGCTGGTATATATGAAGAGGTTGCAGACTTCAGAACTAAACTAAAAAGTCTACTTAATGCGAAGTTATCCGAGGCAAAAAGTTTAAGTACAGGTGATGGGCTAAAAAAGTACACTAATATCAAATCTTTTACTAGCACATTAGGATCTGCTGGGTATTACAGGGATATACAAAAAACAGGGATTATTAAACCATCACAAACAACTAATACTTCTGTAAAGGCTTTAAATGACTTCATAGAAAAAAGTTATTCTAACCTTATTGATCCAAATGTAAAAACCCAATTACAGCGTGTCGAAGTAAAAAGACGTGAACTTCAACGGTCATTAAGTTCCCTACAAAAAAATATCTTAACAACTTTAGAAAGCACATTAGATCCTGCCAAATGGCAAATAGTAAAAAATAAGAGCGGCAAAGCTTTTAGTACTCCAGATACGGTGAATTCTAAGCAGTCAAAGCAATGGCGGCTACAGATTGCCGATGTGGGTCGTATGGTATCTGAGCTTAAACACTCTGGGCATGCAGTAGCGCCTGGGTCTACTGCTAAAGATGTAGTAGATCAATTTAAAGCTAAAGTAATAAATGATATTACTAAGGAGTCTACAAGAGGAGAAGACAAAAGCACTGGATTAGCAAAGGGTATATCTACGTGGTTACGATATACTTCAAAAGATGATATAAAACACTGGAGTTCATTAGAAAGCCGTACAAAAAAATCTTTGGTGGAAATAAAAGACAAGATTAATACATCTAATACGTTTAACCCTAAAGAAATATCAGATGCTATACGTCAAAGTATACCTATAGATCATTTAGAGAGTGTATTTAAAAAAACATTTGCTACTTCAGAAGCTAATAGGGGAATTGAGTCTGGGAAAGTTCCAGGTTCGATTGGGTATCCAAAGGCATTTGTTCGCTCTGTCGCCATTCCGGCAGCCAAGATAACCAATACAGGGACTGCCATATTTGAAACTGCACATGGATCTCAGAGGGCTCTTACACAATTTGCTAAGTTTGAGTCTGGGTTAGAAAAGTTGTATAGCAAATTGGCCAAAACCAATACCTTGGATATTAGTAAAGGAGATGTAAATAGATATGAAGAAGCAATATCTAAAGCCCCAATAAATCCTGCATCTATAGAAAGCAAAAATGAGGTTACTTCATTAGCAACATCTCTATTAAAGGATCTGTCCAAAACAGATAAACCATTTGTTAAGGCCAGCTACCAACAAGCGGTGTTGCCAAAAGCTGTACAACTCCATGATCTAGGGTACATTAAAGATGTGTCTAAATTTGTTTCTGAATTAAATACAGCAATCTCTAAATCAGACTTATCCAATGTAGATAGTTTTATTAAGACTATGGACAAGTTGGGGCTGTCGGCATATGATGTTTCAAAGGCCCTTGATTCGGTAAAATTTCAAAATGTTTATGATGTATATGATAAGGTATTACATGGACAGGGAAATGTTAAGCCTTTAAAATCTGTAGCAAAGAATCCAGGTTGGGATAGTGTGTATAGAGAGTTTGAAAAGTCTGCTCGTCAGGTAGAGCAGTTAATGCCAATTATTGAACCTAGTAGGCCACGTAGAGGATTACATCAAGAGAATATAGTAAATGTATTAGCACGCACATCTCCAGTTTTTAATGCTTCAGATAGTTCATATAAAGGGCCAGATGATCAAAAAACATTGATCAAAGATTTGAATGTGCGTTTTAACGAAATGTATGAAGAACGAAAATCATTGGAAAAGCTACTTAAGCATGAACCTAGTAATAACTTGATAAAAAGTAGATTAAAGTCTTTATCATTAAAAGGTAAAACGTTATCTTCTTTAGGCATACCAGAATCACAGGCTGGGAGTGTGGAAAATTTAAGGGGGACTGCTAAGTCTTCTGGTTTAGAAGAAGGTTCAAACTATCTAAAAGTTTTGTCTGGGCAGCACCTAAAGATGTTCTCAGAAAGTTTGTCAGGGATGGCACCATTTGGATCTTTTCAACAAACAGGAAGAAATATATCTAATGTGTCAAATGCGTTGTCCTCTTCAGTAGATAGTATCAATAAAAAGCTTAAATCTGCTGGTATGGAGGAGTTACCTAAAAATGCAGTAGGTACCGAGTTTCCAACGTTGCGCTCGTCTAATGAGCAGTCTATGATTGCTAGTGGGCGTTATGGCCGACAAGGGTATGGTTATAATGTGCTAGCAGAGTTGAGGAATACTGCAAAAACTTTTGAAGATCAAGTAGTAGTGTCCGGAAAATTGGCAAATGCAGTAACAGCCATCACTAAAACATTAGTCCGTCCATCAGAGTCAGGGCGTTTAAAAGGTAAAGGGCTAGGATTTGAAGACAAAGTAGGATCAGTAAGTGAAATAAAAACTGGTGATATAAAAAAAGTAGGTAACATATTGCAAGAAGTTTTAGGAATGCCACAGAAGTACAAGGGCAGGGCTGATAAAGCAATGATCACTGAAGTTAAAAAAATGATTTCAGTAGTAAGGTCTGAGGAAGTGGAAGTACAGGCTGCTAAAATTGCGGAAGTATTTCTAAATCAATTTGGCAGAAAATTTACAACACGTTATGGATCAAAAGGTGTATCGGTAACTTCCTCCCCTCCTAGTAATTTTACCGATGTTTTAAAGCAGCATGGTGCTAAACACATAAAAGTAATGCCTTCAGGTACTACTACATCAGGGTTAGGGTTTGCCGAAACTCCCAAAAGCATGGGTGAGTTATTGTCTGCATTTATAGATGCAAATAAAACGAAACTTTTAGCTGCCACATCTGATAATAACCTTTCTAAACTAAAGAAAGAACTCATAACTTCTGGTAACAAATTTATCATAGATATTTTCAAAGACGCCGATAAAGGCGTAACTGTTCCGCAAGATGCACAAGCCCAATCAGCTATTTACGATAAAACTAAAAAATTATTAAGTACTTTAGGAATAACACTAGATGATGGTGTTAAGGGTATCAAACAGATTAAAGACCTTTATTCTTCACAATTTGGTAAGTCGGCGTCACTATTCAAGCGCCAACCAATAGATGTACAAATAAGCTCTCATGGCATCGCCAAACGTGGCTTACAGACTGAAGTTTTAGAAGCAGTGATGAATAATATTATAGGGTCGATGAAAGGTACAACCGTAGTAAATAATGATTTTACTAAGCAGGTTTATGATAAATTGCTAGGTAAAAAGGGATCTTTATTTAAGTATAGCAAGGCATTGGGATACGAGACATCAAATGCACAGGGACTGACTACAGAAGCAAAAGGGGTTGAATCTAATGCAAGCTTTTATTCAAAGGTATACAACCACCCAGGAGGTAAATCAAGACAGAGTTTAGTAGGTAGAAAATTTCTACAAGTCATAGAAGAACCAACTATGACGGAAGGTTGGTCAAAAGAAGCTATCGCTAGCGGTCGTAAAGGTGCTAAATTAAATATACCTGCTTTTGCAGCCTATTCAGCTATTTTTGGTAACGATTCCTCATTGATGAAGGAGATTAATAATAAGCATATAGTTTCAAAAAAGGGTAAAATTTTAAAGCAGATATCAGAGGCTGATAGGGAGCATTGGGAATATATAAAAGCACTACTGATTTCTACAAAAGCAGATGCTGATTTGATAGATCAGACCAATAAAACTTTAGGCCCTCCTGTAGAATTAAAAAATATTAAATCATTTGAAAAGCACACAGGTACATTTAACCCTAAAGATGAAAGAAGTTTGGTTGGTACTATTGCAGACACTGAGAAATTTAGTAAGAGTTTCAACTTAAAACTTCCAAGCACAAAGGGTGGGTATGAAAATATGTACATTCCTGCTCCAATAGCTAGGGGTGTGTACCCAGAACCTCTAATTGCAGGTGAGTACGGAGCAAAAGAGGTAACAAGACGTTTACAAAACATTGTAAATACAGCAAAGAAGTTCGAAGAGACACGTACAAAACCTCTGGATATCAGTGCTGTAAAAAAATCAGTACTTAGTAATATAGCTCAAGTATCAAAGCATCTAAATTATATAGTACATAGAGAACCGTCTCCAAAGAATCTTGGTGAAGTAACTAATGTTTATAAGGCCGTACAACAATTACTTCCGCAGGAGGATTTGGCCGGATATGCTAAAGGTGTGTATAGCAAAAATGATTTAACAGCTGTAAAAGGTAAAATTTCTCCTGAGAATAGGAGTAATATATTACAACAAAAAGCTATGCAACAAGCTGTGGCCACATATCAGAATAAATTAAAAGAATTAGTTAATAAACAGACTGATGTAAAATCAGTGGAGAATATTAATGTGTCATTGACTGGAAAGTCAGTAGAGAATGAAGCGTTACAGAGGTCAGCAATTGCATTGGAAAAAGCCAAAGCTGCTTATATGAACACTTTATCAGAGACAGTTTTAGGCAAATCTGGATCAGTTTCTGAAACTCTTTTTACACGTAAACTTCCTGCTATAATGGCTAAAGCAGTTACTGCTGTTGTTGATAAGACCAAAGATTTGGATGACTTGTCTCAAAATTTAGCAAAATTGTCTGCAAGTTCTATTTCAGGAGCAGAAAGTTTGGGCTTGTCAAGCCTTGGTTCTCTGTCAAAAGAAGTTGAAAATATAAAAAGTGGGCATGCTAAACATATAAAATCTGCTAAAGAATCTGGTGTTCCTGTATTGAAACAAACAGAGATGGGAATTTCTCAGACAGTGGCTGAAAAAATACCGGTAAACTTTGTTAAAAAATATACTAGCTCAGGTAAAAAAGTAAATGAAAATGTAAATGGTAATTTATTGGATATGTTAAAATATATTCAAAGTATAAAGAACCCAGATTTAGGGGAAAATAAAAACAAAAATTACGAAAAATTAAAGTCAGAAATTAAGAGCTATATAGATAAAGAGTTAACTCCTTATATAGAAAGTATACGTTATCCATTTACAGGAACATCATCAGTACAACCATACAAAGCAAAGTTAATGTCTAATGCAGCATCACAAACACTGGGTCAGAATGTGCTGGCAGTTCCAGGAATGCCAGAATTAGATTTTAAATCACTAGATAAAGTAGTTGATAAAGTACGAGGAGTGCTAACAAATGTTTTAAGCGCCCGTGAGACAGAATTATCAAAAAATACTCCAGATATTGATAAGCTGTCTAAATTTAATAAGTTGATAGTACAGCTAAATAAAACTATATCAGACGCAATACCTAAATATGTGGCGCACCAACAAAAGTTGGATTTTGATGGGGACGCGATAGAGATTCATTCAGCTGTAACTAATAAAGCTCGTAAAGATATAAAAAGACATTTCAATATTGTAAATAAGAACTTAATGGATACTGCATCAGTATTTAGAGATGCTTTCACATATGATGAGGCTAAGGTTAAAACTACCCCACCAGGAACTACTATTTCCAGCATGGCAGAGACATTTTCTAAAAAGTTTCCACAAAAGAAAGGATTTGACTTTTTATCTAAGCCATTTATAACAAGAAATCTAGAACATATAAGTTTCCCAGACCAATTAAAAATATTAACTGAAAAATCAAAAGGTTTGTCTGACACAGGTGGCCTGTCTTCTGTGCTTAATGGTCTACAGGTAGCATTACCTCCAAAAGCTGTTAAGGCTATTGATACACTTAAAAGTAAGCTAAGTCCAGAAGCATTAAAATCAGTAGACATCGAAGGTGCGGTAAATGAAGCTGTTAAAGGTATAAATTCTTTAACTGATGATACTTTACAAAAGGTTATAAAAACAGCAGTTAAAAATAAATTATATGAAGAAAAATATAAAGATGCTATAGAGGCTCAGCTTTTTAAATTACATACTGGACCAGAAGTAGAGTCTTTAACTCGTATTCATAGAATGTTTGAAAGGAAGGTAGGTTTTAAAGGTGGAATTGTTTCTACCAAACCAGGAACCATGGATTTTGCTAGAGATGAACAGACACGTATGAATGAGTTATTACGTTTTTCTATCCAAAAGGGTATGGATGTAAAACATGCTGGAGAACGCCCTGTTGCAGGTGAATTGGTGAGAATGCTATCATCTGGTACAAAAGGGGCTTCACAACTTGTAAGCAAGATTAAGTCTCCGTCTAAAGATTCTCCATACAAAGACCTTAAATTATTCATGGATAAAGATGTAGAGTCTTTAAAAATGAGGCTTGGGTTTTTAGATAAGTCACAATTAAAAGATTTGGCAGCTAAATATAAATTGAAGGGTGCACCAGCTAATAGGAAAGACTTGACAGATTTATTAGTAAAAGCATTAGGATTTGAGGGTTTTTTACACAGGTTGCAAAATTTGATTTATACTTCAGCACTAGAAGGAGTAATGAAGTCTGTAAAAGAGTTACCAGCAGCTAATAGAGAAGCGAAACTAAGAGATTTTGGTGGTAATGTAGAAAAATATGCTAAACATTATCTAGATTCAGAATTAGAGTCTGGCAAGTCATTAAATGTTAGAAAGTATGTAACTAACGTACAAGACCCTTTGTATAAATTTAGGACAGGCGCGGTATCCCCACAAGAGAGACTAACTGCATTTAAAGTAAAGCACCCTACTGGTATACAGCAATCCCAAACTTCTGGTCTAGGTCTTAAACATGTAGATCAAATGTATCAGAGTTCATTTGCTACCGCAAAAACATTGGCAGAGGAGCTAAGTAAAGCCTATGTTGATAAAGGCGCTGGGGCCTATAGCAATTTGGTTAAATCTTCTATTGATAATATGCATAATATAGAGGACCAAATTAATACCATCTCTGATAGTTTAAAAAATTATAAGCCTAGATTCAAAACTTCTACAGGGCCAGATTATAAAGAGTTAGTAAAAGGTATTTTAGAACATACCACGCAATTATCAGGTATAGAAAAGGACGTTATACCAAAGGGAATTACTAATAAAGAATTAAGGCCTATGAATGAGTTAGTAAGGCATTATTCTACATTAGCCGGAATCCCTAAACTGGAGGACACTACTAATAAAGATATAGCTTTTGAAACATCTGCTAGTTTTTATAAGGCAGCAAAAGCAACCATACCAGAAAAAGGGGTATCAAAAGAAGATTTTAAAAAGCAGGTAGAGACTTTTGTTGAAAAAAGTATAGAGAAGGCTCAGGCTTTATACCAGTTAGATAAGGCACTGTCTGTAATTAAGGACATAGGTGGAAGTGCCGCTATGAGGGCCATGTTGCCAAAAGTGGCTATTAATAAGAGTATTGGCTTAGACACACAGAGTGCAACAGTTCCAGTAGGCACTGCATTTAATATGACAGAGAATACTTCTAGACTACCAAAATTAGGAAAAATTAAGGGTTTGGGGGTTTCAGGTGGAGGTGTAATAGGAGGTAACGGTTTAACCGGGATTGGCGGTTCTAGTACTATAGTACCTGTAAGGATAGAGGAGATAAAAGAAGGGTTAGGAGTATTTTTAGGTACTACATATCCTAATACTAATGTGTCTAGTGAAACTGCATTTACTAAAAAATTAAAAAGTGTAGAGGATGCATTGGATGCGTCCGGTAAAACAAAAGATACTACAACAGAGCATATATATAGGGCCAGCGGTTTTCACGGTGGCGGAGAATTTAAAAGGGTATTCCCAAAAAATTATTTTACACCGCAAAGTTTACGCAAGTCGCAGCTAAAATCATTAATATCATCAATGGATGCAGGTTCAAAAAGAGAAGAAAATGCCATACTCAGTTCATCTGCTAAAGTTGGTCAGTATATACATGAAAAGCTACAAAGGAAGGCTAAAAGTGATTATGGTATATCTGATAAAGATATAGAAAGATTTGTAACAATTGGTAGTGCCAAAAAAGGTGATTTAATTACAGGTCATATTGATATTGTAATGAAGGATGCTACTGGTAAAGAATATCCAGTAGATATAAAAACCGTAGGCCCAGGAGTAAAGAAAGCGCTGGCTGATGCAATTAAAAATGGAAATACATTTGAAAAAACTTTAGAAACATTGATTACAAAGGGAGGTAAAAATAACAAATATGCGGCTTATAAATTGTTAGAGGTTGCTTCTCAATTAAATGTGTATATGAAGGCCATAAATGCTACAACTTCAGAAGCTGAGTTTTACAATGTACAGGAGGGTGGTACTGATAAACCTGTTGTAATTAAATTTAAGCAGGATGTTAATAAACTTAAGAAAGATATAGAACAAATAAAAAATGCCAGAAAAGCTATAAAGACTAAAGGTGGTAAATTTAGCAAGGCCTCTACACCAGAGCAATTAAAAAATGAAAGCACGGCTGAAGCACCATTGTCTAGGCTCTCAGATAAGGAATTGAATATAGCTATAGCTAATGCACTAACCAGATATAATACGGCTATACATTCTGTTCATAGTGGTAAGTCTTACAGTAGCGGTGAGGGTATAAATAAGTACTCTAAAGCAAATATAAAAGTACCATTTAGCATAGAGCAAGATAAGTTTTTTAAGCCCGGTAAGGTGTTTACCGGTGGTGGTATAAAATCCACATTCAAGAATTTAAAAGCAATGCATGATGCTGCTAAATTAGCGCAACTAAATCTTGGGTTTAGGTATAAAGAGGAGTTAGCAAGCTTAGATCCTCTACTTAAAGACGCTATAAAAAAAGTATCTGTTGCCGGACCTAAACCAGCAGAGTTTCAAGCAATAGCTGAGAAATATAAGTCCTTAATGACTCAAAAGGGTGAAGATAGGGCTGCAGGGTCTGCAATACATAAAGCATGGAAATTGTACCGTATAGCACAAGGAGATTATTATGTAAAGCTTGGTGACAAAGCTTTGGATGATATGAAGCTGGCACAAAGTGAGGGAACTGATGAATCTAAAAGTAAAGGGGCAAAAGCATTTACTACATTACAGAGCACAACAAGCCGAATGCAGGATTTTGTAAAACATGTGTCAGGAACACCTACAGATATTTATACCCTAAACAGACAATTCTTTTCTCCGGCTTATGCGTCTGCGGCAGGAGTTTATAAGACACCACCAGAATTAATTAAAAAAGCCGAGGGCCCATTGGGGGATGATAAACAACTATTAAAAACTTTTAAACATATAGTTGGAGACCTACAAGGGTCTAGTAAAATAGAGAACCCGTTAGATAAATTAAGGGACTCTTTAAAAAATCTAACGCACATGGATAGCGATTTAGTAAACTTAGCCAATGATGCGGACGTGGTAAAACGCATAGGACCAGAACTGGCAAAAGCGTGGAACTTTAGTGGTGCTGCTGAAAAGGTAACACGGTTACGGGCAGCATTGGAGCGTTTTTCTAAATTAAATTTAACCGATGAGTTTGGGCCAGCACAAAGGGCTAATTTAGTTACTGTAATAAAATATTTAAAAGGGATAGAAAAATCCTATGCTACTCTTGGTAGTATGGCACATAAGACCGGCCAATATGGTGAAGCTGGCCTTACACCAGTATCACGTTTATTGTCCCCAAAGGAACAATTTGCATTACATCAATCAAATATTCAAAAGTTACGTAATTACTATAAAAAACCAACTTCTAAAGGAGGTCCAAAAATAGGTGATGCACAGCGCTATGTAACTAGAGTGGTTGATAGTACTGGGCACGTAGTTAGGGATGTTGCTGAAGATTTTTACAAATACGGTGAAGCCGTAGATTCTGCCGGAAAAAAAGTTTCAGTATTTTCTGAAAAAACTACAAATTTAACCCATATAATGCAAGGTTCTAAAAGAGGCTTTAGAGGGGCTATAGAAAGAGCATTGAAGTGGGGAGCAGCCTCTCAATTGGTGTATGGTGGATTTAAACATTTAAAGGACTCATTAGATACAGTCTCACAGATAGAGTATAGTATAGCCCAACTAAAAATGGTTATGAGCCCATTGGGCACAAATTTTGATGCTTTGGGACAGTCAGCCATAAATTTTGCTAAAACCTATGGAGTTAGTATAACAAGTGTGTTAGACTCTATGAAGGTATTTGCACAACAAGGGTTAAGTCAGTCTGAAGTAGTAAATCGTACCAAGGTTGCTACTATCGCGGCAAATGTTACGACATTGAATGCTAAAGATGCTACTGAGGCATTGACTGCATCTATGAAAGTGTTTACGTCTGAAGGTACAGATGCTATGCGGTTTTTAGATGCATGGTCAGAGGTAGAGTCAAGACATGCTATAACTGCTGCTAATATGGCAGATGCTATAAAAAAGACAGCGTCGGCTGCGGCTAATGCTGGAGTAACTTTTGACCAATTGAATGGTATAGTGGCTTCAATAGGGTCTGTGACTAGACAGACTGGTAAACAAGTAGGTACAAGTTTAAGATATATATTTGCTCGTTTGGCGACCCAAAAGGCCCCTAAAGAATTAGCTAAGATTGGTATACCTGTTTTAACAAATTCAGGAGAATTAAAATCAGCTTTTGGCATATTAAATCAGTTGAGTAAGTCTTGGGATACATTAACAAGTGCTCAAAAAATGAATATAGCACAAGCAATTGGTGGTATTAGGCAATATAACTCATTATTGGTATTGATGTCAAATTGGGATGAGACACTAAAAGCTATACGAGATAGTACTAATTCTAAAGGATCTGCAGAAAGAAAAAATATGCAGATTATGAAGACTTATACAAAACAAGTTGCACAAACTAAAGCTGCTTTTGATGAGTTGAAAGTAACTTTTGGTAAGGCAGTATTACCGACATTTAAAGTAGCCTTGAAGGGTGCCAGAGCTTTTGCTGAAACTTTGTCAGCTTTGCCTGGATGGGTAAAAGCTACGGCTGGAATATTAAGTGTTGTGGTCGCATACTTAGCAAAAGGTGCTAACATAATAGATGGAATAAAAGAGTTTTTTATGGGAGCAAAAAGCCATGTAGGATCATTGGGGCAAGCGCTAAGAAAGGAGTTTCGTACAGCAAGGTATGAGTTATTTGGTAAGACTGGTACTTCAACAGCTAAAGACTTACTAGGTTTAAAGACAGTTAATAGGTTAAAACTAAAAGGTTCAGATACAATATTAAAACAAGGAAAACATCTAAAAGACTTCCATTCTGCCTTGGGTAAGACAGCATTTTTATTAGAAAGTGTAGGTAAACAATATAATAAATTTATATCTTCAACAGCTACAAAAACAGGAAAAGGGTTAAATACTGCGGGTAACTCTTTGATCGGTGTAGGAAAATTTTTAAGTACTTCAGTGTCTGCTGCATCAATATTATCAGGGCATGATAAAGGACTATCAGCAACAGACTTGATGCATGCAGCAAGGCATTCAGGGTTGGGCTATAAATCAGTTAAATCTGAGTTGGGTAAATCTGCTGGATTAAAAACTATATTAGGAAAAGCTGCGGGATATGCAAGTGAGGTAGCTGGTATAGGCACTGCTGGGGCCGGGGTAATTACAAAGGAAATAGGGCATCTTTTTGGAGATAAACTTGGAGTAACATTTGATAAATGGTCAAAACAGAATGCTGGGTTCATGAAATCAGTAACCCCTCTTGTCGCTACATTGGTAGGTCTTTCTGGAGCCATAGAAGCGGTAAAAGATCACTA
>VAPK011174490.1_pt1 | contig 31386 bp, 15 predicted proteins | sample 3395031 | NCBI WGS metagenome assembly VAPK01 (sample SAMN08290443, study PRJNA428436) | hydrothermal vent metagenome | isolation source: Deep-sea hydrothermal vent chimney 1 | place: Pacific Ocean: Juan De Fuca Ridge
CGAAGACATAAACCAGTTGCTAAAACCAAAAACAGCAATATCTTCTGGAATTTTAATATGTTGTTCTTTGAGATATTTAATAATACCTAAAGCAACTAAATCAGTTATAGCAAAAACAGCATCAACTTGGACATGATCAGATATCATTTTTTTGGCGTTTAAGTAACCGTCTTCAAAATCTGAATTATTATTACACATAAATACAAGTGCAGGATCAAATTTAAGTTCATTATCTAAAAGTGCTTGTTTATATCCTTCAAACCTATCAATAGAATTTTTTGGATTAAAATCACCTCTAAAATGTGCAATTTTCTTATACCCCTTTTCAATAAGGTAAACAACAGCATTATAAGCAGCTTCAAAATCATTAATTTTAACTTTTGAACATGTGATAGAGGGCTCAATTTTGTCAAATAGAATTAAGGGTATATTTCTACTTAGGATTTTTTTCAAATGTACAAATTCATTAGTTTTATTGGAAAGTGACATCAATATACCATCTACTCTTTTATCAATCAATAGGTTTACTTGCTGTTTTTCAAGAGAAAAATTTTCATTAGATTGTAGAAGGATCACCAAGTACTTCTCTTCTTCTGCTCTTTTAATAATTCCCTCAATTACTTTAGAAAAAAAATGATGAGCCATGGTAGGAATAATTACTCCTATAGTTTTAGTTTCTTTCCTTCTAAAATTAACTGCTTCCTGATTAGGTGTATAATTAAGTAATCTTGCTGCATGAAGCACTTTCCGCTTGGTAACCTCACTAATTTCAAAAGAGCCGTTCAGGGCTTTAGAAACTGTAGATTTAGACAAGCCCAGTTTAATTGCAATATCCTTTAATTTTATTTGTGCCATTAGACGAAGTTAGCACATTTTTAATTATAAATTAATAAAAACATATTAAGAGTTCAGTTCATTGATATTTAGTTTGATACATTTTTCATCTTTCAAATCTACAATCATACTGACAACTAATTTTAAGCATATTAATCTATGTTTTAAAGGGTTAAAAAAGTTTTAAAAGTTAGATGCATTTTTAGAACGAAACCGGTTTCAAAGCATCTTTTTTATAACGAAATCGGTTTCGTAATAAAACTATTTTTGACCAAATACACAATTCCTATTATGTTTGTTCTTAACTTTTGATATAAAAAACGTGTTTTTACAAAGCTTTAGCTGTTTTATTCCAATCTGGATATTTTCGATTATTTGCTGAAAATTAGTTAGTTTGCTAAATAATTAAACCTGTTTTATTTGTTATTAACATTTTTTTTATTGATATTGCAATCATATATACTTAACTTATTAAATTAATTATGAAGATCAATTTTTTAAAACAATTGACGTTTCTTTTTATTATGCTATCCGGTAGTATAGTAATTGCGCAAACGGTTAAAGGAACAGTAACAGGTGATGATGGACCATTACCTGGTGTTAATGTTGTTGTCAAAGGTACATCAAACGGTACAGCTACAGATTTTGATGGAAACTATTCCATTGATAATCTTAGTGATGATAGCATTTTAGTATTTAGTTTTTTGGGCTTCGTTAGTAAAGAAGTTCCTGTAAATGGTCAATCAGTTATTAATGTTCAATTAGATGCCGATGCACAAGCTTTAGACGAAGTTGTTATTATTGGTTATGGTCAAACTACTGTTAAAGATGCTACAGGAGCAGTTGCCTCTGTTAAAGCAGAAGATTTTAACGGAGGGGCGATTGCTGCACCTGAACAACTTATTCAAGGGAAAGTAGCTGGGGTTCAAATAACACAATCCAGTGGTGAACCTGGTGCAGGGATAGCAATTCGTATTCGTGGTACTACTTCAGTGCGATCAAATAATGATCCTTTGTATGTGGTAGATGGTGTACCCCTTTCAGGTACTAACACTTCTGCAGAATCAAGTAATGGAATTGGATCTAGTTCTGCTCAAAATCCACTTAGTTTTTTAAACCCAAATGATATTGCAAGTATGAGTGTCTTAAAAGATGCTTCTGCAACAGCTATTTATGGATCCAGAGGAGCAAATGGTGTGGTTATAATTACAACTAAAAGTGGTAAAGGAAAACAAGGAGGGAGATTTGAATTTAATGCTTCAGGTAGTGTTTCCTCTCCAGCAAATAGTTACGATTTATTAAGTCCAAGCAAATTCTTAGATGCGGTAACTCAATTTGGAGGTGATGCGGCAGTGCAAGATTATGGTGCTAGTACAGATTGGCAAGATGTTGTAACGAGAACTTCTTATTCTCAAGATTATAACTTAGCTTATTCTCATAATCATGAAAACGGATCGCTTAGAGCAACATTCGGTTATCAGGATTTGCAAGGAATTATGGAAAATTCGTCATTAACTAGAATGACCGGGCGATTAAATATAAATCATCGCTTTTTTAATGATAAATTAAATTTAGAATTGCAGTCAACCATATCAAAAGTTGATGATGAATTACCTGCTATTAGTGGAAGTGCAGGTTTTCAAGGAGATTTACTAGGAGCTGCATATTCAGCTAATCCAACCTGGCCAAATGATCCGGATTTTGATTCAGGAGGGCAAAGAAACCCTGCAAACATGTTGGCTTACATTCAAAACACTTCTGCAACCAACAGAATGTTACTTAACTTCTCGGCAGATTATGATATTTTAACTGACTTAAACGCTAAGGTGACATTTGGTTATGATAAATCAACTTCCACTAGAGAAATTCAAACTTCAGGATTAGCTAGAAATTCAGGTAGTGGTACTTTTGGTAATGGTAGAGGTTCTTTATCTGATTTAGATTTAGAAAGTAAATTATTAGAACTTACATTAACATGGGATAAAGAATTTGATAATTCCCATTTAAACCTTCTTGCAGGTTATTCTTTTCAAGATTTTAGTAGAAGTGGAAGAAGTGTTCAAGGATGGGGTTATAGTACTACCAATTTAAACCAAATGGCTACCGATTTAGAACGTTCTTCTAATATTATTGAAAATGCTATTACAGGTTCTTATCAACAATATGGTATTGACTCTGCTAACGGATTATTTGTAAATCGTTTATTCCCTGACCCTTCAACTGAATATTTAACTTCTCCTGGAGCTATCGATGTAGCAACTGTGGTTGCTGATACATTTGATGAAACAGATGAATTACAGTCTTTCTTTGCAAGAGCAAATTATACTATAGCAAATAAGTATTTATTTACTGCTACAGTTAGAGTAGACGGATCATCAAAATTTGGTTCTGACAACCAGTATGGTGTTTTCCCCTCTGCAGCATTTGCGTGGAAGATTCATGAAGAAGACTTTATGGGAGATACATTTTCTCTTTTAAAAACAAGACTTAGTTGGGGTATTACGGGAAATCAAGATGGCTTAGGTCATGGAAATTTTATTCGTAGAGAACGTTATGGAGGAATAGGTATTAGTGATGGTGGTACTGTTGGTAATCCACCAGGTCTTGCTCCTGTATCTTTTGCTAACCCAGATCTAAAATGGGAAGAAACAACAGCTTATGGCTTTGGTATCGATTATGGTTTTTTCTTAGACAGATTGAATGGTAGTATTGATATTTACAAATCAGAAACAAAAGATCTTTTGTTAAGTGTTGAAGCGGCTCAACCTTCACCTCAACCATTTTTCTTTCAAAATTTAGATGCTATAGTTTTAAATCAGGGAATTGAATTCTCAATAAATTATGATATCATACAACAAGATGATTTTAATTGGAATGCAGGATTCAATATTGCTTACAATGAAAATGAATTACAAGATTTTGGAGGGCAAATTCCTGCAGGTACTATACGCGGACAAGGTTTGTCTCAAGCCTATTCTCAAATTCTGGCTGAAAACCAACCTTTATTTTCTTACTTTGTAAGAAGTTTTGAAGGTTTTGATGCAAATGGTCAACCAATTTCTGACGATACTCAAATGTTTAGAGGAAAAAGTGCACTTCCAACTACCAACTGGGGACTTTCAACTTCATTGAATTATAAAAATTGGGACTTTTCAGCATTTTTAACAGCTCAATCAGGTTTTTATGTTTACAACAATACAGCCAATGCATTTTTTATAGCTGGTTCAATTGCCAATGCTCGTAATGTAACACCAGATGTGTTAACTAGTGGTGAAGCTGGTAATGCAGCTGCAGAAGTATCAGAAAGGTTTTTAGAAAAAGGAGATTTCATTAGATTGCAAAATGCTTCTATTAGTTATAGATTTCCAATGAAAGATGAAGGTTATTTAGATTCATTTAAAATTTATCTAACAGGTCAAAACTTATTCTTAATTACAGATTATAGTGGTTTAGATCCTGAATTAAGTACTAATCCTGCTCAAGGAGATTTATTAAATGGTTTACCAACAGCAGGGATTGACTATACTTCATATCCAAGACCAAGGACATTTACATTAGGATTAAACATTACATTTTAAAAAATAAAAAAGTCATGAAAATTATGATTAAAAAACAATTTAAAAAAATAGGATTACTGTCAATAATGGCGGCCCTGTTTATGATCTCATGTACTAATTTAGAGATTAAAGAAACAGACTCTATTCATAGTTCAGGAGGGGGTGGTGAATTTACAGGAGTGGAAGATGTAGATGCAGCTATTTCAAATCTATACAATAGCTTAAATGGTCAAATGGGTGATCAATCTAATTATTTCGCATTAAATGAAGTTACTACCGATGAGCAGCTTGTTCCTACAAGAGGAACTGACTGGGGTGATAATGGTGTATGGAGAACACTACATGCACATACTTGGTCACCTTCTCACGGACATGTACTTACTGTTTGGAATCAGTTTAACCAGAATATTTTTCTTGCAACTGAGATCATTGATCCTTTAAGTAATGCATCGGCAACACAATTGGCAGATGCTAAATTTGTTAGGGCTTTTAGTATGTATAATATATTGGATCTCTATGGTCAGGTGCCATTTAGAGCACCAGATGAAGGACCAGAAATTAATCCAAAGGTTATGACTAGAGCAGAAGCATTTGATTTTGTTTTAAGCGATTTGAATGATGCTATAGCAGACTTACCTACAATGGGGCCAAGTGGTGATACGAATAGAGCTTCAAAAGCAGCAGCAAATTTTTTAAAAGCCAGATTGCTTTTAAATGCACATATTTATAAAGGTACAGGAACTGCTGATGCAGCTGATATGGATGATGTCATTGCAGCTGTAGATGCAATTGCAGCTAACGGGTTTGGACTGCAAGCCGGATATTTCGATTTATTTAAACAAGATATTGATGATGAAACGATTTGGTATTTACCTACAGGAGTAGGAAATAGAATATGGAACGGACTACATTATCATCAAATTACCCCAGATAATACAGGTGGTGGATGGAATGGTTTTACCACTTTAGCAGAATTTTATGATCTATTTGAAGGAGATCCTAATTCTAACTACGCAGGTGATGGTCAGGAAGAAAGAAGGGGTTGGGTACCGGATGCTACTAATGCTGATGAATCAAACTATGGTATTGGATATGGTTTTTTAATCGGACAACAATATGATGTTGACGGTAATAAGTACAAGGATAGAGGTGGTGCAGATCTTGTTTTTAGCAAAGATTTACCAGGTTTATCAGGTAATGATGAGAAAACCGGAATTAGAGTTATAAAATACCATCCTGCAAATGGTGCATTTACAGAACATGAAATTATTTTTAGATATTCTGATGCACATTTAATGAAAGCTGAAGCCATGCTCAGAAAAGGTGGAGATGCTACTGTTTTGGTAAATGAATTAAGAATATTAAGAGGTGCTCAACCTTTATCTAATGTTTCTGAAAGTGACCTCTTGGATGAAAGAGGTAGAGAAATGTATATAGAATTTACCAGAAGAATGGATTTAGTTCGTTTTGGCAAGTTTACCAGTGATTGGCAATTTAAAGACCCTGGAGCCGTAGGTGATGAAAGTAAAAATTTATTTCCAATACCTTCAAATGCTTTATTATCTAATCCTAATTTAGTACAAAATCCTGGGTATTAATTTTAAGAATACAGATAAAATAATATTAAAACGCTCTTTGTACAAAGAGCGTTTTTTAATCTTAATCTACTATATTTTAAAGCAACCTCCAAACTAGTCAACCTTTAGAATAAATCCCTGATTATGTATATTTTCAATTTTAATAGATGAATCTTTATTTAAATATTTTCTCAAACGAGATATAAAAACATTTAAACTTTTCTTGCTAAAAAAATCATTTTTAGCCCAAATACTGTTTAATATCTCCTTATGAGAACACAATTCATTTTGTTTTAAAATCAATAGATATAATAATTTGTTTTCACGAATTGTTAATTGAGTGACTTTATTTTTATAAATTAACTGTAAATTATCTTTATTGAAAATATACTCTCCTATAATATATTCTTGTTTTTCATTACTTGAGGATTCTTTCTTAACTTCTAATCTATTCAATAAAGTGTTTAATCTTACTACCAATTCTTCCTCATCAATAGGCTTTTTTAAATAGTCAACAGCTCCTAAGGCAAATCCTTTTAAAACATCAATTTTCATTGAACGTGACGTTAGAAAAATAAATGGAGTTTCAGAAAGCTGTTGTTTGATTCTCTTCGCTAAAGTAAATCCATCCATTTCAGGCATCATCACGTCTAAAATTATCAAATCAAAATAATCATGCTGTAAGGTTGCCAAAGCTGTATTTCCGTTCTTATTCCAAACAATATCAAAATCTTTCATTGTTAGATATTCGGTGAGTAAATACCCTAATGATTCGTCATCTTCTACTAATAATATTTTTCTATTTTTTTGCATTGCTTATTAATGGTAAAGAAATAATAAATTCTGATCCTTGAGTTGGTGTACTTTTTACAGTTATTTTTCCTTTATGAAGTTTAACAATTCTTTTTACATAATTTAACCCTAAACCATATCCTTTAACGTCATGTATATCACCTGAAGAAACCCTATAATACTTATCAAATATTTTCTTTTTGTTTTCGTCAGAAATTCCAATACCATTATCTTTTACGCTAATTATTAATTTGTGATTAGTTTTATGTACCAAAAATATGATTTTTATATTTCCTTTTGAGTATTTTTTGGCATTTTCTAATAAACTAAGTATCGCATTTTCTAAATGATATGGTTCACAGTTTAAAAAAAACTCTTCGCCCCTCACCTCACTTACAAAATCAATGTTTTCCATTTTTGCAAGTTGTTCAAATTCTTTAATGATAGTTAAAACTACAGGTTTAAAATCAATGATGTTTTTATTAATGAGATCTTTTTTACTTTCAATACTTGCCAATTCTAATACTTTATCTATTTGTATTTTAAGTTTCTCTACTTGACTCCGAATTAAATTAACCAATTCTTTATTCTCATCAATAGTTCTTTCCTGTAATATTTTTGAAGCTACACCAATAGAAAATACAGGAGTTTTCAATTCGTGTGTAAGGTTGTTAATAAATTCATTTGTAATTGTTATCAATTGTTTTTGCCAGTAAAATGATTTTAGAACCCAAATAATTATAAATGTAATAGCAATTAAAAACAATATACTTGGTATTGTCAATCCGTTTAGCTGAGATAAGAAATATTTATTTAAATTTTTAAATTGTAACTCTAAGGTTAATCTTTTATCAACCAAATCAGACAAATAACCTTCTAGAGAAATTGGATATCTCAAAAGATCTTCATCATCATTAAATGTTACTGGTGACCTCAAGTAATTAATAGTATCTTTCGTATAAATGGTATATGTGAAATCAATTTTTATTCCCTGATGTAATAATTTATCCTTTAAAAAATCATTTAAAAAATAACTTGAAGCATCTTGAACACTATCCATACTTAGTTTGAAAAAAGAATCATCACTGGTAATTGCTTTTCCAACTAAAAAAGTCAATTCATTAGGTTGTTGCAATCCATCTATGATTTCATTTACCGCAAGACCCATCTTTTGATTAAATTGGACTTCGGCTAAGTTTAATCCAACTCGCAGATACTGATATTGCACAATGCTTAAACCTATTATAGAAATAATGAATATAATTATATAATAATTTTTCCCTTTCATAAAACTCTAATTTCCATTAGATTTACTTTGCTGAACATATATTTACTTTTTATTAATCTATTTAACTTATTATTAATCTTTTTAAATTATTGTTAATTAGCAATAATTTAGATAAGTATTACTTTAGCAATGATTAACAAAGTTAATTAATAAGTTCAGTATATATATATAAAAGCTAACTTTTAAAGTTAGCTTTTTTTATTGAAAAGATCTACTTTATTGCTAACTGTATAACTTTTAAAATTAATAGTTTGAATATTAACAAAACATATATAATTCTATATAGTTTTCTGTTCTTATTGTTTTTTATTTCATGCGATGAGCATGAAAGCAAACTATTCAAATTAAAAACTAATTCGGGAATTGACTTCAAAAATGAATTATCTCAAACTCCAGACCTAAACATTCTAACTTATCTTTATTACTACAATGGTGCGGGTATCGCTGCTGGAGATTTTAACAATGATGGATTAACTGACTTATATTTTACAGGTAACCAAGTTGCAGATAAATTATATATCAATATTGGAAATTTACAATTTAAAGATATCACTAAAACATCTGGCATTGACAATCTAGATGGGTGGACTACCGGAGTTACGTTGGTAGACATAAACAACGATAGATTTTTAGATATTTATATTTGTAAAGTAGGAGATTATAAAAATATTAAAGGTAAAAACCTGCTCTATATCAATCAAGGTTTATCAAAAAATGGACATCCTACATTCAAAGAAAATGCTAAAGCATATAATCTGGATATTGTAAGTTTTGCTACCCAGTCTTCGTTTTTTGATTTTGACTTAGACGGAGATTTGGATATGTATCTCATGAACCACTCCGTTTATCCGAACAGAACTTATGGTAAAGGATCTCAAAGAAATAAGATAGATAACCTTTTTGGTGATAAGCTATTTAAAAATGAAAATGGCAAGTATATAGAAATATCTCAGGATGCAGGTATTTTCCAGGGTAAGATTGGTTATGGGCTGGGTTTATCAATAAGTGATTTAAATAACGATGGTTACCCTGACATATATATTGGAAATGATTTTTTCGAAAATGATTATCTCTATATCAACCAAAAAAATCAAACTTTTAAAGAAATAATCTCAAAGAATACAACAAATTTAGGACATACCTCACAGGCTTCAATGGGAAATGATATTGCCGATATAAATAATGATGGTCTTACTGATATTGTTTCCTTAGATATGTTACCTGATAATATTGAAACATATAAAATAACGGGTTCAGAATATGGCAATCAAATCTACGACCAATACTTAAAAAAAGGCTACCAGGCACAATTTACACAAAATACCTTACACCTGAATTTAGGTAATACAAAATTTAGTGAAATTGGATTTGCCTCAGGTATTTCTGCAACCGATTGGTCCTGGGCACCGCTCATTGTTGATCTTGACAATGATGGTTTTAAAGATATTTTTATTTCAAATGGAATTAAAGGTGCAACCAATGATATGGATTTTATAAATTTCATTGTCAACGAAAAAATTCAAAAACGTATTAATAAGGGAATGAGACAAGAAGATATGGCTTTTATAAATGAAATACCTGAAAAAAAACTTTCAAATTTCTTTTTTAAAAATAATACAGATCTGACATTTTCAAATTATACCAACCATTGGTTTAGGAAAATTCCCTCTTTTAGCAACGGTGCAGTTTACGCAGACTTGGATAACGATGGTGATTATGATATTGTGGTCAATAATGTAAATGATAAAGTATTTATTCTAGAAAATAAATCTGAATTAAACATTAAAAATAAATTTCTGTCACTTAGTTTCGAAGGTTCTTCCAAAAATAGGTTTGGAATTGGAGCCAAGGTTATTGTTTATTTAGATTCCTTTATAGTTACAGATGAAAACTATTTATCAAGAGGCTATTTATCCGCAATTTCACCCAAATTAAATATTGGTATTGGAAAACATGACTTTGCAGATTCTCTTATAGTAATTTGGCCAGGAGGAAAGTTTGAAACTTTGAGAAATATCAAATCAAATTCATCAATGACATTAAAATATATAGATGCTTCAGGCAACTATTATTCCAATAATTCTCAAGGTCCAATTTATTTAACTAATGTTGATTCTCCCATTAAAATTAAACACCAAGAGCTTCCGTCTTATGAGTTTAATCGAGAACCATTAATACCGTATACAAAAGGTTTTGAAGGCCCTAAATTATCAGTAACAGATATTAATAATGACGGTTTAGATGACATCTTTATTGGAGGTGCAAAAAAACAACCTGGAGTGCTTTATACTCAAGATAAAAAAGGGAGGTTTTCAATCTCTCTACAAGAAGCTTTTGAAAAAAATAGCATCAATGAAGATACCGATAATATTTTTTTTGATGCAGATAATGATGGAGATCAGGATCTTTTTGTAGTGTCAGGTGGAAATGAATTTAAATCAGGATCAGCATTAAATCCAAGATTATACCTTAATGAAAAAGGTATATTTAAATTGAGTAATGCGTTTAAAAATATTGAATTAAATGCATCCGTAGTTAAAGCATTTGATTTTGATCTTGATGGTGATCAGGATATTATAATAGGATCAAATGCACTTCCTCAAAACTTTGGGAGACCTGCCAGAAATTATCTTTTCGAAAATATTGGTCAGGGTAATTTTAAAGACATCAGTACGACAAATGCTACTGAATTTTCAAATATGGGCTTAATTGAAGATATTGAAATTATAGATCTAAATAATGATAAACTTCCGGATATAATTGCAGTAGGTCATTGGATGCCTGTTTCCATTTTTATAAATGAAGGAAACAGTTTTAAATTACAAACAAAAAACAATCTCAAACAAACCAATGGCTGGTGGAATACTATAAAAGCTGAAGATTTTGATAGAGATGGTGATATTGATTTTATTGTTGGCAATTGGGGGTTAAACACACGATTAAAGGCCTCAATACAGGAACCTTTACAACTGTACATCAATGATTTTGACAATAATGGTAAAGATGAACCCATAATTTCTTACTATGCCCAAGGGAAAGAAACTGTCCTCTCTTCTAAGGATGATCTAACCAAACAAATACCTATGCTCAATAAAAAATTTCTTTCATATGCTGATTTTGCTAAGTCTGATTTTTCAAAATTATTTACTAAAGACAAATTGAAAGAGTCTTATCAAAAGCAAGTATTTGAGCTGGCAAGTTGCTATTTTGAAAATACAGGAGGAAACAATTTTAAAAAAATAAAATTACCATTTTTAGCACAAATATCTTCTATTCGAACTCTGTATATGGATGATTTTAACAAGGATGGTTTTAAGGATATTTTAATTGCTGGTAATGATAATGATATTAGTACACAACTGGGTAGATTAGACGCTTTTCATGGCACTATACTTTTCAATGATCAAAAAGGTTTTTTTTCTGTACAGTCCAATCAATCTTTTGACATCTCAGGTCCTGCAAGAGATATTAAAAAATTAATTGTAAAAGGGGTAGAGTATTTGGTAATTTCTATTAATAATAATACTCTTGTTTTTTTAAGAAATAATGAATAATAAAACATAATGAAATTCAATAAATTTAAAGACTTAGCTATATTTTTGATAAGCACTACATTATTATTTTCATGCGAATCAAAAAAAGAAGAAGAACTAAAAGTAAAGGATAATGTTAAAACATTATTTACACTGCTTGGTTCAGAAGATACAGGGATAGATTTTATTAATGAAGTTGTAAATCAAAAAAAATTCAACATCTTTAAATACAGAAATTTTTATAATGGAGGTGGTGTTGCCATTGGTGATATTAATAATGATGGTCTGCCTGATATTTATATGACTGCTAACATGAGACCCAATAAACTGTACTTAAACAAAGGTAACCTTAAGTTTGAAGATATTTCCAAATCAGCAGGTGTTTTAGGTGACAAACCCTGGTCTACCGGTGTAACAATGGTCGATATCAACCAAGATGGCTTGCTGGATATTTATGTGAGTAATGCAGGAAATCTAGAAGGTAATAATCACAATAATGATCTATATATTAATAACGGAGATCTTACTTTTACTGAAAAAGCTGAAGAATACAATCTGGCTAAAACAGGTTTTACTACACATGCAACCTTTTTCGATTATGATAAAGATGGTGATCTGGATGCATATATTCTCAACAATAGTAATATTCCAGTAACCAGTTTAGCTTACGCCAAGCAAAGAGAAGTTAGAGCACAGGATTGGGAAGGTGTTCCCGGTATATTTAGAGGAGTTGGTGATATGCTTTTACGTAATGATGGGGGTACATTTACTGATGTTAGTGAAGAAGCTGGTATTTATGGAAGTCTTATAGGATTTGGATTAGGAGTAATGGTAACTGATATCAATGGAGACCTATATCCTGATTTATATGTTTCTAATGATTTTTATGAACGTGATTATTTATATATAAATAATCACGATGGTACATTTACTGAAGATATTAAAAACTGGACATCTCATTTATCTCTTTCTGCCATGGGAATAGATATGGGAGATATCAATAATGATGGTTTTATAGATATTTTTATAACTGATATGTTGCCCGAAGGTGATCAACGGGTCAAATCTGTAATGGAATTTGAAGGTTATAATATATATAAATTGAAACAAAGCAAAGATTTCTATCAGCAGTATATCCAAAACACCCTTCAATTAAACAATGGTAATAACTCCTTTTCTGAAATTGCCTGCTTTAGTGGAATATCTTCAACAGACTGGAGTTGGGCAGGTCTTATATTTGATATGGATAATGATGGTTTTAGAGATATTTTTGTAACAAATGGTATCAACCATGATTTAACTGATATTGATTTTGTAGATTACTTTGCAAATGAAATTATTCAAAATATGGCATTGACGGGTCAAAAGGAAGCTATTGATTCTATAATTAATAAAATGCCTGTTAAACCCCAGCCCAATTATGCCTACAAAAATAATCATGATCTTACCTTTAGTAATGCCAATAAAGAATGGGGGTTTGAAATTCCAAGCATGTCGAACGGAGCAGCTTATGGTGACTTGGATAACGATGGAGATCTAGATTTGGTAATCAACAATGTAAATATGAAAGCTTTTATTTACAGAAACAATACAGAAACGCTTACCAACAACAACTATATAAAATTAAAATTTATTGGTAAACAAAGTAATAAGTTTGCAATCGGAACATCCATAAAGCTTTATTACAAAGATAATATTGTAATTCAAGAACTAGTGTCCTCAAGAGGCTTTCAATCATCTGTGGATTATGCAATGGTCATTGGATTAGGCAGTACCAAGAATATTGACTCACTTCGTGTTATCTGGCCTGATGATAAAACACAAAAGTTTACAAATATTAATGCAAATCAGGTTTTAACACTAAATCAATCAGATGCTACAGATATTCAACTTCCTTTCAAAAAAGTAAAAAGTAAAACACTTCTAACCGAATTATCCAATAATAAATTTTTAGCGCATAAAGAAAATAATTATTCAGATTTCAATTACGAAGGCCTTATTACAAAAATGCTTTCACAAGAAGGACCTGCTCTGGCCATAGGTGATGTAAATAATGATGGAAATGAAGATGTTTTTATTGGTGGTGCCAAAGGTCAACAAGGAACAATATATTTACATAAAGGTAGCGGAAAATTAGAAATCAATTACCAAAAGGTATTTGATACTGATGCTAATTATGAAGACACTGCTGCAGCATTTTTTGATGCAGATGGTGATGGTGATATAGATCTTATGGTAGGCTCAGGAGGTAATCAAATGGGTGAGGAAAACACCTATAAAACTAGACTTTACTTAAACAATGGACATGGCCATTTTTCTAAATCAGTGACCTCAATACCAACAGTCAACAAAAATACGGCTGTAATTAGTCCTTATGATTTTGATAGTGATGGAGATATAGATGTGTTTATAGGATCAAGAAGTATAGTAAGCAATTATGGTGTGAATCCCAATCACTTATTTTTAGAAAATAACGGTGATGGTACTTTTAAAAATGTAACAGAACGATTGGCATACGACCTTAAAGATGCTGGAATGATTACCAATGCGATTTGGGTAGATGTGGATAATGATAATAAAAAAGATCTTGTAACTGTATCGGAATGGGATACCCCAAAGATCTTTAAAAATATTGGTCATAGACTATCTAAGTTATCTTCTACATTAGATGATTATTCTGGAATATGGAATGTAGTTGAAGCAGCAGATCTTGATAATGATGGAGATATGGATTTCATTTTTGGTAATCAGGGAAATAACACACTTTACAGAGCTTCTCAGAAAAACCCCATGAAAATGTGGATAAATGATTTTGATAATAATGGTACCATTGAACAAATTATCACAAGAAATATTGACGGTAAGGATTATCCTATTCATATGAAAAAAGAACTAACCGAACAGATTTCATTTCTTAAAAAACAAAACCTAAAAGCCTCTGAATACGCTCACAAAACTGTGAGTGAATTGTTTTCAAAAAGAATATTCAAAAATTCTATTATGAAAAAAATGAATATTTCAGAAACTATAATTGCCCTTAATGAGGGTAATGGTAAGTTTCTTATTAAAAAATTACCAACAAGGGTACAATTGTCATGTATAAATGGAATCACTTGTACTGATATTAATAAAGACGGGAATATAGATTTAATAATGGCAGGTAATAATTATGAATTTAAACCTCAATTCTCCCGTCTTGATGCAGATTATGGAGATGTATTATTAAATGATGGAAATCTTGAATTTACATGGCAAGATTACGACAAAAGTGGCATTTTCATTAAAAGTGAAGTGAAGCATATAAAGAAATTGAAAGATAAAAATGGAAAAACATTTATTCTTTTTGCAATTAATAATGAAAAACCAAAAATTTTCTCAATCAATGAATAAATATATCTTATTAATAAGTTTCACATTGATATTCTTTGCTTGTCAACCCAAAGAAGGAGAATTGTTCAAAAACCCCTCATCAGAAGCTACTGGTATTGATTTTACAAATAGAGTTACTGAAAACGATGATGTCAATATTCTTGACTATCTGTATTTTTATAATGGAGGTGGCGTTGCTCTTGGTGATATTAATAATGATGGGCTTGTAGATATTTTCTTTTCCGGTAATCAGGTAAAAAATAAATTATACCTAAATAAGGGCAATTTACAATTTGAAGAAATTACAAAAACTGCAGGGGTTTCAGGTAACAGCACCTGGAACACAGGATCTGTGATGGGCGATATCAACGGAGATGGTCTTTTAGATATTTATGTTTGTGCCGTTGTTGGAATCAACGGATTTAATGGATTCAATGAATTATATATCAATAATGGTGATAATACCTTTACGGAAAGTGCTGCTAAATATGGATTAGATTTTGATACCTTCAGTTCAAATGCTGCATTTTTAGATTTTGACCTTGATGGAGATTTAGATATGTATATTGTTAATCATGCTGTACACACACAAGAATCTTTTGGCCATGCCGATATAAGAAATATAAGAAATTTTCAAACAGGAGATAAATTAATGCGCAATGATAGAGGTAAATTTACAGATGTTAGTGAGCAGGCAGGTATTTTTGGAGGCGCAAATGGTTATGGTCTTGGAATATCAGTTGCCGATTTTAATCAAGATGGTTATCCGGATATTTATGTTGGTAATGATTTTCATGAAGATGATTACTATTACATTAATAACGGTGATGGCACTTTTAATGAATGTTTAAGGTCATTTTTTGGACATACTTCAAAAGCTTCAATGGGAAATGATGTTGCTGATATAAACCATGATGGCTGGCCTGATATTATCTCTTTAGATATGCTTCCTGAAGATGAGAAAGTTTTAAAATCTTCTGAAGGTGATGATGATGTTCAAATTCAGAAATTACGCACAGAACTTTACGGTTATCATTATCAGTTTTCAAGAAACATGTTGTATATAAATCAGCAAAATGGCAACTATTTAGAAACAGCTTTATTAAGTGGAATTGCTGCTACAGATTGGAGCTGGAGTGCACTTTTTGCCGATTATGATCAGGATGGAGAACAAGATTTATTTATTTCGAATGGAATTCCAAAACGTCCTAATGATCTGGATTTTATCAAATTCGTATCTAGTGAGCAAATTCAAAAAAAAATAACCAATACTAAATTAGTAGATCAAGAAGCAATTGATCTAATGCCTTCAGGAATAGTTCATAATTTTATTTTTAAAGGTGGTAATGATTTATATTTTGAAGATAAATCTGGTAACTGGATCGTAAAAGACACCTTGGTATCAGGTGCTACTGCTTTAGGCGATTTAGACAATGATGGTGATCTTGATTTAGTAATAAATATTCTCAATAATAAAGCTGCTCTATATATCAATAAGACCAATAGCAAAAATAATTATTTAAAAATAAAATTTGATTATCCAAATCCAAATCATTTTGGTATTGGCACGAAAGTTTTTTCTTATTCTGATAACATTTTACAATACAAAGAGCTGTACACGGTAAGAGGTTTCCAGGCCTCATCTGAACCAATGATACATTTCGGATATGGAAAAAAAGAAAAAATTGACTCTATCAAAATAATATGGCCAAACAAAACATATCAACTATTAAAAAATATTGCTGTAAATCAAACATTGATCATCTCTCCTGAAAACACAAATCCATTTGATTATAAGACTCTTCAACCAAAATTTGAAATATTATTCAAAAAAGTTGAAAATAATTTAGGAATTGATTTTAGGCATAAAGAAGATAGTTATATTGATTTTAATAGACAAAAATTAATTCCCTACCAGGTTTCAGACAGAGGCCCAGCAACAGAAATAGGAGATATCAATAATGATGGTAAAAAAGATATTTTCTTTGGAGGCTCAAAACGAAAACCTTCGAAAATATATATACAAAAGGATTCAATGTATATTGAAACTAAAATTCTCAATATTGCTAATGATTCTATTAAAGAAGATGTTGCCGCTATAATTGCAGACTTTAACAATGATGGAATAAACGATTTGTTCATTGGTTCTGGCGGAGCTGATTTTTATAACGAAATGAAACCTTTGTTAGATAGCTATTATATCCAAAAAGATTCAACATTTACAGCAGCTAAACTTCCTGAATATTTTGAAAACGCTTCTGTAATCAAATCAAATGATATTGATAATGATGGAGATTTAGATCTTTTTGTTGCAAGTAATGCTGTTTCCAGTGATTTTGGGAAAATTCCTAATTCTTATATCTTGATTAATGATAATGGTAATTTTACTTTAAAAAATAACCAGGATTTACAAAATGCAGGAATGATTACTGACGCTATCTGGAGTGATTTTGATAATGATGGTGTAAAAGATTTAATTGTTGTAGGAGAATGGATGCAACCTAAATTTTTCAAAAACCAAAATGGAACTCTGATTGAAGTTAATCTTTTAAAACAAAAATTAAACGGTTTATGGCGCAGCATTATTCCTTTTGATATTGATCATGATGGAGATATAGATTACCTAGTAGGCAATTGGGGAACGAACACCAAATTCAAGGCTACAAGTAAATACCCAATGAAAATGTATTATGCTGACTTTGATTCTAATGGTAATACAGAAACTATTATAGCGATAGAGAAAAATGGTAAATATTTTCCGTTTTTGGGTTTGGATGAACTTTCTGGACAATTGGTAAGCCTTAGAAAAAAATTTAATAATTATAAAGATTTTGGTGGAAAGACCATTGATGAAGTTTTTGATAAAAAAAGTCTTGAAAGTGCAACACTATTAGAAGTGAATGAACTCCAGTCAGGATACCTAGAAAATAAAAAGGGACACTTTAGCTTTGTTCCATTTCAATCAGAACTACAAGTATCACCAATAACTTGTTTTCTAAATTATGATTTTGATAATGATGGTAAAGAAGAAGTTTTGGCTGGAGGAAATTATTTTGGAGTTATTCCATTTCATGGCAGATTTGACTCATTTTCAGGTGCATTGATAAAAAGTAAAGATGATGTTATTTCTGGACATCTTTTAGGTTTGGAATTTGCACAAAAATCAATTAGACATCTAAATATAATAAACCTTAATAGTAAACCCTATTTATTGGTTACAATTAATAATGATGTAGCTCAGGTTTATAAATTAAAAAATAAGTTTTAGAATGATTAAAAACCAACTCATAGCAGTATTAACATTAATACTTTTAACTTCTTGTAATAAAAAAGAAGAGCCTATTGTAATCACAGCTTCTGATTTCCACAAATCAGTTGATAAAATTGGAGTAGTTATGGTACATGATATTTTTTCTCCTCCAGTAGCAAGTAGAGTTTTCGCCTACCCAAATATTGCTGCTTATGAAATTATTGCACAACAAAACGACACCTATTTATCTCTAAAAGGCCAATTAACTGATCTTCCTTCAATCCCAAAACCTGACACTTCAAAACCTATTAATTATAAGTTGGCTGCATTAATCGCACACATTGACCTATGCAAACAATTAATTTTTTCTGAAAAAACAATAGAAATATATAGAGATAGCCTTTATCAGATCTGGAATTCTAAAAATGCCTCAGAATTTATTGTATCTAAAGAGTATGGTTTAAAAGTAGCTGATATTATAAGTATCTGGATGAATAAAGATAATTATAATCAAACCAGAACTATGCCAAAATTCACCATTGATTCAGATGATCCTTCAAGGTGGCAGCCAACACCTCCTGCTTATATGGATGGTCTGGAACCTCATTGGAATAAAATTCGCCCTTTTGTTATTCAAACACCAGATCAATTTAAACCTATTCCTCCCCCCCCGTTTTCTATGAATATAGAATCCGGTTTTTACAAAGAATTAAAAGAAGTGTACGATATTAGTTTAGATCTTTCCAAAAAAGGAAACAACTGTGAAGAAATTCAAATCGCAAAGTTTTGGGATTGTAATCCATACCTTTCTGTTACACGTGGGCATTTAATGTTTGCTATTAAAAAAATTACTCCTGGAGCACATTGGATTGGTATTTGTCAAGTGGCGTGTAAAAAAGAAAATTATGATTTTGACAATACGGTTTATGCTTACACGAAAACTTCTATTGCAATTGCTGATGCTTTTATAAGTTGTTGGGATGAAAAATTTCGAAGTAATCTTATCAGACCTGAAACATTGATTAATGAGCATATTGACGATAGCTGGAAGCCAGTTTTACAAACACCTCCATTTCCGGAATACACTAGCGGACACTCTGTTGCTTCAGGAGCAGCAGGAATTGCTTTAACTGATATTTTTGGAGACGACTTTACTTATGATGATGATGTAGAAGTACCTTATGGCTTACCCGTAAGAAGTTTTACATCATTTAATCAAGCAGCTAGTGAAGCTGCAATTAGTAGAATGTATGGAGGTATTCATTATCGAGCAGCTGTAGAAGTTGGTGTAAAACAAGGTAGAGACCTTGGTCAATTCGTTATTGACAATCTTGAAATGATTAAATAATTATTGATCTTACTAAAAAATATATAAATGTGAAAAAGATTTTTTCAATTATTGGTATAATACTAATAACTTCTTTGGTCTGGTATTTATTCATCAAACCGTATGACTATTTGGTTTCTATAGAAGCTAAAACATTTCCAGGAGCTATTAATCAGACCATAAAAACTTGGAGTATTTCTTTAAAAAACTCTATTATTATTGACCAAACAGATATCAACAATTTAAAACAAAGAATACAATTCAATGATTCAACTTACATATATAAATGGGAAATAAATGCCATAAATGATTCCACTTCAAAAGTGAAAGTCTACATAAAAGATATCGATCACAGCATAAAAAATAGAGTTTTCCTTCCTTTTAGTAATACTGATTTTGAAAAAAGAACAAAAAATACTTTGGTTGACTTTAATAAAAAACTAAATGAACATATAAAAAAATTCAAGATAACAATCGAAGGTGAGAGTAAATTAAATTCTACTTATTGTGCATATGTTCCCATTAAAAGTGTTCAAATAGGAAAAGCATTGGGGATGATGCAAAATTACAATTTATTGAGTTCAATACTTGTTAAAAATAACGTTAAATTAAATGGTAAACCCTTTGTTGAAATCACGCATTGGGATATGAATAATGATAGTATATATTATAATTTTTGTTATCCAATAATTAAAAATGATTCATTACCTACCCATAATTTGATTAAATATAAACAGTTTAAAGCTAAAAAAACAATAAAGGCTATTTATAATGGCAATTATATAACCTCAGACAGAGCTTGGTATGCTTTAATAGATTATGCTAAAAAAAATGATATAGAAATAGAAAAAAAACCTATTGAAATTTTTTACAATAACCCTAATATGGGAGGGAATGCACTTAAATGGAAGGCTGAAATTTATTTGCCAACAAAGTAAAAATCACACTTTATAAAAAAAATTGGGAAGTATCCCATAAGGTGTGGTAAACAGCTTTTTTTTTATAACCAATAGCTTATTTACTTTGTTATTAATAAAGAAATTACAAGTAAAATATACCTGATCGTGATTACTGGCAAAGCAGGTCGTTTTAAAAAGTTTATTAGGGTCAACTAATTATTCTTCATGCTTACCTTTATTACAACTACACAAAATTCGATCACTTAATTGCTGACTGAGATTCATGGCATTTAACCGTTCCATTCTTTGATCAAAACATTTTTCACAATTTGAAAATATTTTCATATCCCAGGTGTCGGCTAATACCCGTCCGGCACGGAGTTCAATACCATATTCCAAAACATTTTCTAGGGAAGAGATTTCAGGCAAACTAAAATCACCACTTTCTAATAACTGATCCATAGCACCATTTCCAGGTCTTACCGGGATAACCGTACAACATTCAACTCCTGAATTAAAGGCAAAATCAATAGAACGTTTGGCCCAGCGAATCCCTTCTTCTTCCGATAAGAAAGGAGGTTTAAGTAAGATAAAGGCTCTTGACCTTATTCTGTTTTTGGAAAGGAAACCCACGGCATCATCAAAATCATCCAATGTCATTTGTTTATGGAGCAATTTTAAAATCTTTGGATGTACGGTCTCAAGTCCTATGGCTACTTCTAGCTGAGGCTGAATCATATCGTTAAACCGAATACACTTTTCATTGATCAGTTTAGGGTGACTTTCAACGATAACTGTTTCAAAATGATTTATAAGCGAAGCTATCTGTAGGTAATCTGTTTCAGGAATCGCTTTTTCATCAAAAAAACTTCCACTATTATAAAGCTTTAAATGTTTGGCTTTCGGCATCTGAGCCAAAGCCCATTCAATTTGCTTGGGAATTGCTCCTGCTGGAACAGGTTTATCTGTTGTGTTTTTCCACAGGTCACACATCAAACAATGAAAAGGACACTCGTGGTTGGTTAAAAAAATAATTGCAGTATCTTCTATTTTACCAGAAGCCATGCGTTCTTTCTCAACCAACCAGGCATAGGGTCTGTGTGGGTTGACAATATTCTTCTTTCCACGCTGTGAAATGATCCATTCTTTATTAATGACTGATCCACGAATTTTACTCATACTTTGAGAGAAACTCTTTTCTGTAGCTGATTTCTTTTTCTGGAAAATGTTTATCAAAACCATTTGGAGAAACTGCTCCATGCTGGAAACGTCTTTTCTCAAATACAGGCATATCCATACCTGTTACAAATTTAACTCCTGCAGCTACAATTTGCCCTTTCAGATCATAAAGTTTTTTATGATCCCATTCGGTCATATCAATAAATGGAATCCCTTCAGAAATTTCAATCACATTTGGTAAGGTATATGGACTAAACCCTTCAAAGTTCAACAGATCTGCAGGAGCAAAAGTCCGCATATAACCTCTACTCAATCCTCCTGAATAGGTCAAAGAATGTTTTATTGATTCTACACCCCATCCTTCATGATATAACATGAGATTATTTAATACACTTCGAATGGTCAACTCAGGATTTTCTTCAATTGGGTAATCTTTTAAATTTTCATCACCACCATCACCATCAATAATGTATTTCCAATCAGGATATCTGGATCTGATCCCCTTTAATAAGGCCAGATTCATTGTTGCCGACTGAATATCCAGAGGTTTATAATCTTCAACAACGCTAATAGCTTCTTTCCAATCCAAATCTTTATAATCCAGTTCAATAGGCTCTAAAAATAATTCAAGACCAAGAGTTTCCAAAAATTTTCTACCCTGTAACAGATCGGCTCCGTCACCATCAACAGAAAGTGTAAATGCTTTCAATCTTGACGGACTTTCACCAAGTTCCTTTAAGGCATGGTATGTTAATAAAAATACAGAACCACTATCAATGCCGGCAGAAAAAGTTATTCCTATAGGCCCTGTTTTAGCACGATATTGCAGCCATTTTTTAATTTCATTATACAGGGCACCTATGTAATATTCACCTATTTGCTCAATACTGGATGATGTCAATTTATTTCGTTTAGGCGTAAAGAATCTATCGTATACTGGATTGGGATCCGGACATCCTAAAAGTTCAATTCTCGTAATATAGTGAGCTGGAGCCATTCTGGTGTAAGATGGATGAAACTGATCATCCATTCCTTCTTTTTTAAGATATTCAAAAATAGTATCAATTCGTTCAGCAATGATCAACTGAGGTCCGGCCTTTCTTTTTGCAATAAAATAACGTAAAGGCCTTCCTATAGATCTTACCATTCTAATTGTTTTATCCTCAACAGAAATAAGCGAAAACTGACCGTCAATTTTTCTTATAGCTTTCAGGTCTCCGGATTTAACGATATCAACAGCTTCATCATAGGTCATATTATAAATGACATTTTTACTATGATCTGTAAGATCCACAATCTTGCTTATATATTCACAATTATCCATCTCTTAAATTTTAAACTAATTTATATTGATTTATTCTTTGTTTTAAGGAAGTGCTAAAGTATGTAAAACAACTGCATGGTAGAGTTCCGTTTCATTTTATTTTTTAACTATTCCCTTTCCTTTCTCTATGGTAATATATCTGCAGGAAACGATATTATTTATAACATCTCTCTTACCATCCGGCCAATTTACCACAAGTTTATTAATTATTCTCTTTGGACCTAAACCTATATGAGTTCTGGGGTCACTGTTAGAGAGATAGCCTGTTGTCCATTGATTTACAAAGACTTGCTTCTCTCCTCCTGACATTATTGATATTTTAGCACCAATTCCTGAAGCCAGGCCATTTTCACCTTTAAGTGTAATTCCCAGCCAGTGATTCTTATCACCTCCATCATTTCTTAGTAACACCGGACTTGCCTGCAAATCGACATGTGAAATAATCACATCCAGATCGCCATCATTGTCATAATCAAAGATTGCCAGGCCACGCCCGGATCTTTTTGATGAAAAATAAGGGCTAAGCTGAGAGCCAATATTTTTAAAACTCCCTTTACCATTATTCTCCAGTAATAAAGGATGTTGTAAGATCAATTCTTCAGCAGTACCATTTGCTGCTATAATATCCAGATCTCCATCATTATCATAATCGAATAAGTCAGTTCCCCAGCTACCTTTTCCTGCCATAGATTTTTCAATTCCACTCTTCTCTGTAATATCTTTGAACAACCCATTTCCAATATTATGATATAGTGCTCCGTATTTCAAATCGGAAACCAATATATCGATCAAACCATCACCATCAACATCACCAATTGTTCCGTGCATAGAACCTGTTACTTTACCCTGACTGTTACTGGCAACTCCAGCTGAAATTCCGAAATCTTTATAAATACCATTCTCTTTTTTAAACATAAAATTCATTTGATGGTCATTTGCCTGAAAAATATCCAGAACACCATCATCATTATAATCATAAACAGTTAAACCCATACATTTTGAATCAGGATAAAATAAACCTATTTTCTTAGTAACATCTTTAAAGGATCCATCTGCCTGTTGTTCGTACAGCATAGATGCCTGTCCTTTATATTCTGAGGGATGTGGCATCATTCCTGGTGTCTGGGTTGAGATATATTCAGGGTCAAAAGCAAGAAAGTTACCTACCATAGCATCCATTCGCCCATCCATGTTATAATCCCAGAAAGAAACTCCAATACTCCATTTAGTAAAACCATTCAGTTTCTCCGGTCCCTGTAAACCCAATGAGGCTGTAATATCACTAAATGTACCGTCTCCATTATTGTGATAAAAAACATTGGGACCATAATTCAAAACATAAAGATCCTGAAAACCATCATTATCAAGATCAATAGCTCCTGCAGCCATGCTCCAGTTTTTATCATCAAGACCTGCTTTTTTAGAAACCTCCGTAAAAGTTCCGTCTCCATTATTTTTATACAACTTATTGGTGGAACCTTTAAAAATCTTTCCTTTCTCTTTAGAAATACCTTCCAGATAAGTACCATTCATCATATAGAGATCCATCCACCCATCATTATTATAATCAAACACAGTGATTCCAGAACCACTGCTTTCTAAAATATTCTCATAAGAATAATCTCCAAAAGTATATTTAAAATCTATTCCTGCTTTGTTTGTAACATCTGTAAATTTGATGTTTTTTTGCTGTGCCAAAAGATTTAGAGGCATCTGAAACAAAAAAAGAAAATAAAGGAAAACTCTTAATTTCATATGCACTAATTTTTTTTATTTTTAATTGAATTTCTGTATTCTTCCATGGTAACTTTTCTTGTATTATATTCCTTATTGTATTTTTGAAGTTCAGGACTATTAGGATAAATATCAGTCTTTGACGGAGGATAGCTCGTCATACCATGAAAAGGAAGTGGTAAAACAGTATTCCCCAAGGCTGTATTTATATCTCCATCTTTCACCCAGCCAACACTATGAATAAAGTAATCTCTCTTCCATCCTTTCTTTAAAACCGGTAATTCTTTAGCATTGAATTTAACAGATGTTTCATCACCGGCATTTGATATAATATATTTATTATCAGATTCCATAAGAAGCGGCTTCACATCACCATAACGTGTATAATTTCCGGTAAGATCACGCCATTTTACATTTTTATCAACAGTTGAATAATCAAACCAGTGGGGACCATAACGACCACCCTTTCTATAGGTATGAGAAAAACCTCTATAATGAATTTCAGCAGATACCGGATCCATAATATTTATATCTAAAGGTGTGTTTTGACTTGTACCTGAAAAAAATATCTGATCCCAGTAGATCTCCATATTGGTAAGAATCCTTATTCTGTGATCAAATGATAGAAATTTTCCTGAAAGGTCTACAATTACAGTTTTATCTTTTCCCATAGGGAAACCAAGATTTGATACTACAGTTTCCCATTCACCTTTTTTATTGATTACCTGAATAACAGGAGGGATAACATTTAATTCATCAGATTGAGCAAGTGCAAAATTAATACTCGAATCGGTTGGAAAGATCCAGCCATTCAAATAAATAAATAGATTTTTGGTATCTATTGAATTTCCAGGATCCAGAATAAGATCATGCATACTTGCAAGTCCCTGATATTTTCCAGAATTAAAATTTGAAATATACTTATGGTCCTTTTCTACTATATAATTTAGTAAATCAGCTCCTTTTGAATCTGTTGCTGAAACAGGAAAAAACTTTCTACTTACAGTATGAATTTGCAATCCCGGAAAAGGAGGAGGAGAAAATTGCTCCGGAACAAAAACATCAACAGAATCCTGATGATCAACTGCCACCAGTTGTAGCTTATCCATATAGATGGTTTCCCAAAGTTCTGAAGTTACCTGAATAGAATATAAGCCATCTTTAGGCTTTAACATTTCACCCGGTATTTTTATATAATCATCTGAAGCATCAGCAAAGGCATATTTCGTTGATTCACCCATGATACCCAGTGGCATACCCAATGCACTTCTCCAGGTAATATCTTTCACAAATTCATATTCTTCACCATTCCAGGTGTACAAAAATGGACAAGAACCTTTTAAAACCTGAGATTCAATAATTGCCTGATCAGCTCCAGGTTGCAAAATGTTTTGAGGTACACCATTTGTCCATGTAATTCTAACAATATCAACTTTAGGACGATTTCCCAAACCAAAATATATATTTGGACTGTTTACTACTTTTGTTTGATATAGATCTCCAGCCCTCATTTCAATTTTTGCTCCAATACCAAAAAAATTATTTTTAGCACTTCCGGTTCTTAAACCAACTAATTTTATCTTTACATAGTGATTTTTATTTCCTCCATCATTTCTAAGCATTGAAATACCACCGTTCTTGCCAGTAATTACTATATCTATATCACCATCATCATTATAATCAAACAAAGAAATTTGTATTCCTGATTTTAAGGTTTTTGGCAACAGATCAGAAACATCTTCAAAATTCTCATTTCCTGTGTTATGGTACAGAAAAATACCTCTTTTATCTTTATTTTTTGACTCTCCGGCAATAATGATATCTAAAAGACCATCATTATCAAAATCAAAAAAGTCTGCATCAAATACTGTGACATCCCTGAGGCTTTTAAATATTTTATTAACACCTTCTTTCTTATCAAAAGAACCATCGCTAAGATTTTGATATAATGCCGTATCCATTCCGTTAAATGAGGTAACCAGCAAATCTAAAAAGCCATTATTATTATAGTCTCCTACTGCTACTGCACTAGAATTTTTACTGCCTTTCAAACCCGTTTTTTTACTAATATCTTCAAAGACACCTTGCCTTTGATTCTCGTATAAAATGTTATTTGCATTTTTATTTACTACAAATAGATCAATATCACCATCATCATCAAAATCACCAAAAGCAGCGTCATTGCTATAAGACCCTTCCTTTCCTGCTAATCCCATTTTACTTGCCTGTTCTGTAAAAGTTCCATCTCCATTATTTCGAAACATTTTATTTGCATTTGATCTTGTTTCAAAAATATCAAGATCACCATCATGATCAATATCAAAAACTAATGCCTTTACTCCTCCCGATTTACTACTAATTTTTGCTTTGTTGGATACATCTTCAAAAACACCTTTTTCTTTGTTTTCATATAAAATATTACCGTCTTCCAAAACAATGAACAGATCTAAAAAGCCATCATTATCAAAATCACTAAACGTTGCTGATGATTCAATTCCAGCATGTTTTATACCAAGCTCTTTGGCTACATCTGAAAACTGACCCATATCATTATTAAAAAGAAAATGTTTGTATGATAAACTCTTTACATCATATATTCCCACATAAATATCCATATCTGTATCTCCATCATAATCTGCTATTTCAACATGGGTAGGGTATTTGGGTCTTTCATTATTACCCCTAGCGGAGACAACATTTAATCCTGCAGAAGCAGTAATATCAGTAAACTTGAGAACGTCAAGAATTGGTATATTATCATTTACCAAAGTGGTATTTTGCTGACTATAAGTGATTAAAGGGAAACCAACAACTGCACCACCCGGACCTTTCAACCTCGTAATTCCAATTTGATATGGTGATGTAACTTTCATATGGTTATGAAATATCATAAATGATGTAATTGCCTTCTTACTATTTTTGTTTTTCAACAAAGCATAAGTTTGGTCAAAATAATCAAGGGCTTCTTTAGGGAACTTTGGAGATTGTTTTTGTATTACTTCTAATTCTTCAATTGCTTTATCAATATCACCGCTTGTAATACAAATATCAATAAGATTAAGGCGTGGAACAATATTTTCAGGGTCAAATTTAACGAGTTGTATCAGATAATATTTACGTAATTTTTGAGATTTTGCATCAGAATCTACTGAATATAATTCAGAAAGTTCATAAAGTATTTTTGTATGGTCAGGAGCAAATTTAAGTGTCTCAATTAATACTGATATAGCCTTATCTGGTTCATTATTCATCTTGTAAACTGTGGCCAATAACAATCTAACATCCGCATCTTTTGGGTTTATTTTAATTGCCCTGAAAAGTTGCTTTTCTGCATCATCATATTTCCCCATTCTTAAATAAACCAATCCCAAGTTAGCATACCCAATTATATCATCAGGTGCTATTTCAATAAACTTTTGAAATTCCTTTTCTGCTTCATCTAGTTTAAATTCTTCGAGATAAGCAAGTCCTAGGGTTTGAGCAGACATCAATTCAATCGCTTTCTCCCTTTTATCTTCCACGGTTTCCTTACAGTTAAACAGTGTGAAAGAAACAAATAAAAATACGAATATAATGTAGCTTTTTTTCATAATCTCAAAGGTAATAAATAAAAAAATAAATTAAATTTAATTCTCTTTAATAACCGGAATTCTATTATTTAAATTGATGAGCTCTGCTGTGTTCAACCGACTACCATGTTCATCAAATTGAATCAAACCAGTTACACCATTAAATTTAATTTTTGCCATAGTTTCCTGAATTTTATCACGATTAAAGTTAGAATTTCGAATTACTTCTAAAATTAAATTCATTCCGTCATAGGCATAAACTGCAACAGCACCTGGTCTTTTACCATACTTTTCTTTATAGGATTTTAAAAATGATGATTCTTTGTTTTTCAATCTGTTTGGGTAACTAATTATTGAAACAGTTTGAAACTGCTTAAAGTCCTTCTCTATTTGCCAATCATTTGCCAGTAAAGACAATACTCCGTACACATGTTTTACATTCTTGTTTTTTTCTAATTGCTGCAGTAATGGAATCAGGGAAGATGATTCACTAAATAAAACAACACAATCAATATTATGTCTATTTATAGTAGGAACCATTTCTTTAAAAGTTTTATCTGTGTTAATATAATTCAACTGGATTATTTCATTGTATTCCAATTTGTCCATCTTTTTTAAAAAATTTCGCAAAGCCAAATTTGAATCATAACTTTTATCTGTAAAAGTTGCTATTTTATATCTTTCATGTGTATTTGAAATTTCTTTGGCTAATATTTCAGCCTGCTGATAATCATTCGGAACTATACTAAAAAACCAGGGGACAAATGCTTGATAAAGCGTTGGATCAGTTGCCCAGGCCGATAAAAAAACAATATGTGTTTTTGCTATTACCTGTTCAACTAGATGAGCATTTCGACCATCATGAGAACCTAAAATTGCCCATACTTTTTCGTTAAAAACTAAATTGACAGCCTCCTTTGAACCTGTTCCCCAGGGGCCTTCCATTGACCTTACAATCAATTCAAAATGAGTACCACTGGCTTCTTCCAACTTGTTAGCTATTTCAATAGCCAGTTTAGCTCCATTTTTTGCAGAATTTGAAGTTTTATCATTTACTAGCAGTCCTATTTTAATTATTCTGTCAGGTTTTTCACCCTTTATCTGAGCATAAATACCATGGACAAGAAAAAAACTAACTGTGAATATTAACAGGTATTTTTTAATCATAAAATTGTCTTACCTACTGCACCGGCCACCTTACGAAGATCTACGATCATATCATTAAAATCGTCAGGTGTTAGCGACTGATGGCCATCACATAATGCAGTTTCCGGTTTATAATGAACCTCCACCATAATACCATCAGCACCAGCTGCTATAGCAGCTTTGGACATAGATGGAATCATCCACCTAAGACCTGTTGCATGACTTGGATCAACAATAACAGGAAGATGACTTACATGTTTTAACATAGGAACAGCACTTAAATCCAGCGTATTTCTTGTAGAAGTAGCAAAAGTACGAATTCCTCTTTCACAAAGAATTACCTGATCATTTCCATGATGAAGAATATATTCAGCTGCATTGAGAAATTCTTCTATAGTTGCCATCATTCCCCGTTTTAGCATAACAGGTTTTCCACACATACCTACTTCTTTTAACAGTGGAAAATTTTGCATATTTCGTGAACCAACCTGAACCAGATCCGCATACTCAGCTACAAGTTCCACCTGTTTGGTATCCATTACTTCGGTTACAACCGGCAAACCTGTTTCTTTTCTTATTTCACTCAGAAGTTTTAAACCCTCTTCTCCTAAACCCTGAAAACTATATGGCGACGAACGGGGTTTAAAAGCACCTCCTCTTAATATACTGGCTCCATAAGAATTTACTGATCTGGCTGTTTCAAAAAGTTGTTCCTCACTTTCTACAGCACAAGGTCCGGCAATAATTACTACCTCAGAATCTCCTATCTTCACACCATTTACATCAACTATAGTTGTTCCCGGCTTTCCCTGAAGATCTACTAGAGAAGGAATCTTGAAATTAATATCAACAGGTATATTGCATGAAATATTTTCCATATTATTTTTTCTCAAAATTAATACTTAGATCGAGAACTTGAGTGACTTTTAACACCAAGCGTAGGAGTTTCAGAATATTTAAAAACACCATTTTGAACTTTAGCCATCCAAATATCACCAACATCATTCCAGCTTCCATCTAAAACAATTTCCCCGGAGACACCCTGATAATTTTGAAATGTTTTCAAATCGGTTAATACATCTCGTATCAGAACACGATTAAGCCCTACTTTTCGAATGGCTTTGATCATCATATTCATTCCGTCATAGGCATGCACAGCAAAAACATCTGGTTTTATACCAAATCTTTTAAAATAATTTTTTTGAAATGCTTTTAGTTCAGGAATATCAGCATTTGGGTTATACTGAGATGTGGTTACTATTCCTTCTGCATCTTTCCCTGCTATTTTAAGAAATTCAGAGGAGACTACTCTGTCTGAACCATAAATTGGCTGTTTCATTCCCATATTTCTTATTTGCTTTAATATTAGTGCTGATTCTTTAGCATTTCCCCAGATAAGAATAGCATCTGGTGAAGATTTTTTGATATTCCCCAATTGCATTTTAAAATCTGTTTCTCCATCCTCAAACCGTTCTTCGATCATCATTGGATGACCCAGGCGAACTGCTATACCTGAATATTCCATGATACCTACCCTTCCATAACGGCTGTTAGCTCTGATCACTGCTACACGTTTATGACCCATCTTCTCGTAAATATAAGAAGCTAAAGCATAACCACTTTGCCTGTCATCACTAATAACACGAATCACCCACGGAATATTGGTCTCCGTAAAGGTAGGATCAGGATCCCCTGTATTGACCATCATCATTTCCATTTTTAAGGTTGCCCGTAGTGCAACATGAGAAACTATATCGTCAATAGAACCCAGCCATGCCCATACCTTCTCATCATCCATCTGAACCACTTCATTGGCAGCAGCACCCCAAAGGCCTACATCATTATGTATCATTAACTTAAAAGGTATTCCCTGATAACCACCTTCTTTATTAGCCTCCTCTATAGCCAAAACAGTTCCATTTAGCATCTGCTTGCCAAGTGCAACAATGGGAGACCCCTCAAGCGGACCAAGAAATCCTAAACGCACTTCCTTAAGATCCTTAGGCGC
>VAPK010113998.1_pt1 | contig 31363 bp, 24 predicted proteins | sample 3395031 | NCBI WGS metagenome assembly VAPK01 (sample SAMN08290443, study PRJNA428436) | hydrothermal vent metagenome | isolation source: Deep-sea hydrothermal vent chimney 1 | place: Pacific Ocean: Juan De Fuca Ridge
ATGAAGTAGTGACCATTGAAATGGCAAAAGGGGTTAAAAGTTTTAATGTTGGTGTGGCTGCTTCTATTATGATGTATCAGTTAACACACAAGGTAAAAAATGCTTAACTTATAAAAAATATTTAAAAATATGGTGTAGGTTTATTATATGTTAGATATAATAAACCTAACAAAATTAATTTCTAGGGAGAAGTGTTAATGAAACGTGTATTATTATATTTAATCATAGGTCTTGTAATGGCAGGATGTACAACTAAGCAGGATTTTGTTTTATTCAATGAAACAAATATAAGCATACCAGATGCGAACAGGAGTGTAACTAAACTAGGTAGTATTAAAACTCAATATGAATACAGAATAGTTCCTCATGATAGGGTTTCTATTACTATGTACAATCATCCTGAACTTGGTACATCAAGTGTTCAAAGCCAAAGACAAGATACAAAAGGTGTATTGGTCAATGCAAGAGGACACATAAGACTACCCCTTATTAAGAGCATACACATTGCAGGTCTTACACAAACTTCTGCACAAAAAAAGATAGAAAAAGCATATAAAGCTTATCTTGAAGATGCTGAGGTCTCTTTAGAGGTGTTGAATAAAAGAGCTTACATCTTAGGAGAAGTAAATAAACCTGGACCAATAAGCCTCTTTAATGAAAAAGCTACACTCCTACAAATCATAGCTCAAGCAGGAGACCTGACAAATTCAGCAAATAGGCATGCTATTGTTATTTTAAAAACTAGAAATAACAAAGTTCATACACAAACTGTTGATTTAACTGGTATAAACTCTATAAAAATGGCAAATTTGATGATATATCCTAATGATGTAATTTATGTATCACCAAATAATATTAAAGCTATTAATGTTGGTATTAATGAAGTTTCCCCAGCACTTGATTTGGTAGGAAAAATTACAGCACCAATAGTTAACATTAAATATTTAACAGACTAATTTAAAGAAGCATAGATGAATCAGACTACTGTAGAGGGAAGTAACTATAAACTAAATGAAGATGAAATTGATTTAAAAGAGGTATTTCAAACTATCTTTCATTATAAGTGGTCTATCTTATCTATTATATTTTTAGCACTCTTAATGGCTTATATTTTGCTATATTTTAAGACACCATTGTATGTTTCCAATGCAACTATAGAAGTAAAATCTGATGGGCAACAAGCAATAAAAGGAGATGATTTCCTAGGAAGTGCTTTCTCCAGCTTTGGAAAAGAAAAGGTGGATAAAGAGATAGAAATATTAAAAACCTTTGACATAACTAACCACACTCTTAATAAATTGAATTTTGGAACACAATATTTTATAGATGATGAATTTAAAAAAGTTGAAATCTATCATAATATTCCTTTATCAATCAAAGATATAATTATAACTGACCTAAACATTTTATGGAAAATGATAAAAATATCTCCTACTAAAGGTGGATATACACTTGAAGTTCAAAATTCATTGAAAAAAAAGATCAAACATACATTACTTAACAGTACATTGATAGAATTAGACTCTAAAAAAGTTTATCCTTATAATAAAAAAATTAAAACCAAATATTTTGAGTTGATTGTGGAGAAAAAAAATGACTTGAAGCGACCATTATATATAAATATGAAGGGCAATAATAGATTAATCTATGAAGGTATCATACATCAAAACCTTGAAGTCATTCAGATCAATCCAGCTGCACCACTGATTCAAGTTTCATATAAAGACAGTATTCCCAAAAGGGCTAATATCTATATAGATACACTACTTGAGAGTTTCATAGAGCAAAGTGTAGCTGAAAAAAGCAAAAAAATCAATAGAATTATAGATTTCATTGATAAACAACTCCATGACATAAAAACAAAACTTGATAATTCTGAAAAAAAACTCGAAGAATATAGAATAACCAATCAAGCAATAAATCCATCACTACAAGCACAAACGTATATCAAAGAATTGAGTAACGTTGAAATTGAACTCTCTCAAAATAGACTAAAAGAGAAGTTGCTTCAAAATCTTCTTCCCTTTGTAAAAAAAGGTCAAAATATTGATTCTATAGCACCATCATTAATGGAGCTGAAAGATCAACCAACACTAGAACTCATATCCAGATTACAGGAAGTACAGATCAAAGAAGAAGGACTAAAGGCTCAATATTCAAGCAAACATCCTGGATTGATCGCTGTACGTAAGCAGATCCAACACATAAAAAAGAAAATAATGTTAAGTATAGAAAATTTAAAATCAAGCATGTTACATAGAAATAACAATCTTAAGGAATTAAAAAAATCTTATGACAAAAACCTTGAATCATTGCCAACTCAAGAGAGAACACTAATTAATCTTAAACGAGATTATGAAGTAAGTTCAGAAACCTATAATTATCTTCTTAAGAAAAAATCTGAAAATGAAATGATCAAAGTAACAATACTTTCAGATTATAGAATAATTGATCATGCTTATAATAATCGTATACCTATTTCTCCAAAACCTTTTTTTACATTACTTGTAGCCTTTATATTAGGTATTATATTAGGTATTATGCAAGCTCTATTACGTAATTTCCTGGATGACAGGATCCAAACTAAAGAAGATATTGAGAATTTAACTGCATTACCAATATACGGAATTCTTCCTACGTTAAAACAAAAAACAATTAGACTTGAAGTCTTTAAAGACCCAAAATCACCTTTTGCAGAAAGTTACCGAAGTTTACGTACAAATTTACAATTTTCGCGTAAAGAAAAGCAAGCAAACATTATTTTGGTAACATCAACCATTATGGGAGAAGGAAAAAGTACAACTGTAGCAAATTTAGGTGCCATTTTTCAAATGGCAAATTATAGATCTATAGTTATCAATCTAGACTTGAGAAAGCCTACACTTCATCATTATTTCAATGTAGACAATAGTACAGGAATAAGTACATATTTAAGTGGAAAGAGTAGCATTGATGAGATTATTCATGCAAGCAAATATGATAATTTAGACATTATTCCATCTGGTCCTATTCCTCCAAACCCATCAGAACTTATTCTCTCAGATAAATTAGATGAATTACTGAATGATCTAAAAGAGGTATATGATTATATCTTCATAGACAGTGCTCCTCTGGGACTTGTAACAGATACTATGAACCTTATGCAATATGCCGATATAAGTCTTATTGTATTCCGGGCAAACTACGCTAAGAAATCATTTGTTAAAGATTTAAATACTCTAGTAAAAAGACATGACCTTAAACATATAGGTTTAGTGATCAATTCCGCAGATGTATCTTCGGGATCATATGGATATGGTTATGGTTATGGTGATAAGTAATATATTGTAAATTTAAAATTCTGTTACTAATAGGATATGAATACTGTAGGTTAACTAAAAACTTATAATCATACACTTTTAAAGCACTAGGATGTCATAAGTATGAAAGTTGATTTATTATCCATCTTCTTTAGTAAAAGTTTTAATCTCATTATGACTTTTACGTCTTTTAAGACGTTGATCAAATAAATTTAAATATAGGTAAAAGAGAAGTATAAAAAGTATTAAAGATAGAAACTCATTTGATTGACTTTGCTGATATCCAATGATAGAAAATACTATTTGCATAAAAACTAAAATTATCACCGTATAGCGAATATCACCTTTAACATTAAACAAAAAGTGATGCAAATGATTTTTATCTGCTTTAAATGGTGACTGACGTCGTTGTATTCTTCGAGTCATGACAATAAATGTATCCAAGATAGGTAAAGCCATAATAAACAAAGCAGATGCAGGTGTGATGTACTGAATTGCCTGTATAGCTAAAATAGATATCACCATCCCTAATGATAACGAACCACTATCACCCATAAATACCTTTGCAGGATTCCAATTAAACAATAAAAATGCCAAAAGTGTCACAATAAAGAAAGATGAGAGTGAAATAAGCAATTCATCTCTATGTTCTATACCGATAGCCAAAAAAGTGACTAACATCACGATAGATATTGATGCAGCTAGCCCATCCAAACCATCCATTAAATTTAGAGCATTTGTATAGCCTGCTATTGCAAAAAATGTAAATGGGAAAACAAGCCAAACAGGTAAAATTATTTCATACTCAAAATAAGTTCCCAAAGAATATATTGCGAAATCATTTAAATATAAAAATAAAGCTGCTAAAAAGATAAAAATAAATTTTGTTTTAGGAGAGATATCTTTTATATCATCCCATACTCCCACTATAAATACTATTGCAATAGAAAAATAAATATAATAATATGTTTTAAAATGTTCAAAATCAAAAAGAAGTGTTACTAAAAATACAGAAAGTACAAAAACAATACCTGCACCTCTTGGTATAACTTTTTTGTGCATACTTCTTTCACTGGGAACATCCAATAATCCAAGTTTTTTAGAATAATGAATTAAAAGGTAAATAGACACTAAAGAGATAATAAAAATACTAATTAACAATAAACTATTCATAAAATATTATAACTCCATATTCTTTAAGTTAAGCAAATAATACATTTTATATATTTACAACATAATAAGTCGTTAAATATCTATTATTATATTCAAATATAATATAGGTAATATGCTGGTAATACGCTTACAATATAATACAATCACTGGAAAAAGCCAAACCTGTTGTGAAGCAGGGACGGAAAGCTTAGGGTCTCAATAAATGAGATAGCCGGGTTGCCTATATTTTTTAGTAGTATTATATGTCATAATATATTCCATTCTAGAGAATTTTTTCTCAAATGTTTTACCAACACATTCTACTTCGGCATTTAAAGAATATTAAAGGCAATTACATATGTATATAGGTACAAAAAAGAAAGCTTTTTCGATCTTAATAACACTCACTCTCTTGACAGGATGTGATTATACTAATAATAAGTCATTTATGGCAACAACTGATCAAACATTCATAGGAACACATATACAGGTACAAACACCTGCTCCTATTGCAGTTTTAGAACCAACACCTCCGATGCCTGCTCCTATTTCAGTACCAGCTCCAACACCAATGCCAACACCAATTGCAGAACCAATATCTTCGACACCTGCTCCTATTGCAGTTTCAGAACCAACACCTCTGATACCTGCTCCTATTTCAGTACCAGCTCCAACACCAATGCCAACACCAATTGCAGAACCAATATCTTCGACACCTGCTCCTATTGCAGTTTCAGAACCAACTCCAATATCAACACCAACTCTGACTACCAAAGCTATTCACAGTGGACAAGTCAAAGACAGCAGCACCGGAAATGGTCTGGCAAATGTCAAAGTGAGTCTCGGCGGATCTACCACGACAACTGATGCAAATGGATTCTACACACTAACAGATCTCACTACAAATGAAGAAGCAGTTGTTAACTTTGAAAAAGAAGGATATCTCCTTGGCAGTACCCAAATACAAATCAAACTTTTATCAGAGAAAAATACTGCCTCCCCTAACTATCTGGAGTATGATATGTATGCTCATGATTATCAATACCGTACTGAAGAGAATATTAACTCTTCACGTATCTTTGTAGATACTGAGAACTGCACTAATAAAGAAGGAAACATTTATGGTGGAACTGTTCATGTAAAGTTAACCATATTAGATAATAATGAGAAAGCATTTCTTAATGTTTTTCCAGGTATTTTTAAAGGACTAGACAGCAATGGAGAAACTGTACAATTCACTTCTTATGGACTGATCAGTATCACAGTGAAAGATAACAGTGGAGATATATTAAATCTTTCTGACAACGATACAGCAACATTGGTATTTTATGTACCATCCTCAGAAAGAAAGCAACGCACGATCCCTTTATGGTACTATAATCAAAAAAAAGGATCATGGATAGAAGAAGGTTATGCCCAATTACAAGAAAATGGTACATATAAAGGTGAGATATTACACTTTGGAACTTGGAGCTTAAACAGACCTATTGAGGATGCTCCAGGCACCTATACCGATCGCATTGTCTATCCGGATGGAACACCTGTAAAAAACCTAAGAGTCTATGCAGTCGGAAAAAACTGGATCAGTACAGATCTTAGTACCGATGAAAATGGTATTTTTGAGATCGAAGTGATGCCTGGTAAAGAGTTTAGGCTAAAGGTATATCATTATAGAGATAAATATAGTGCAAAATTTAATGGTACAATACCAGCAGTCGCTTCCGGCGAAATTGTTGATAATCTCTAAATTTCACATATCAAAGTATATAATTACTTCAAAAAAATTTAAGATATAACTGATATAATATTAATTAATAGAGTTCAAACATATTATCTATATGTTTAATTATATAAGTAATATACTGGTAATACTATTACAATATAATACAATCACTGGAAAAAGCCAAACCTGTTGTGAAGCAGGGACGGAAAGCTTAGGATCTCAATAAATGAGATAGCCAAGTTGCCTATACATAATGTATAGTAGTATTATGTATCATAATATATTCCGTTCCTAGAGAAGTATATTCTCATATATTTCACGACTTACTTTTCCTTGTAATGAAACAATACAAAGGGTAAAACGAATGTACTTATACAAAAAAAATCAAATCTTCTTACTTGTTATATCAATAATTATATTTACTGGATGTGGTGGTGGAGGTTCTACAACTACTTCTACTGGAACAGCGATATCAACTTCTACTCCAACAACGGTATCAACTCCTATTCCAACAACAACACCAGCTTCCAACAAAGCTGTACAAATGGGACAGGTAAAAGATCTTAATACAGGAAAAGGTCTGGCAAATGTACAAGTAAGTCTCGGTAATTCTACTACCACTACTGATTCTAACGGTTTTTATACGCTCTCCGGTCTCACTCCAACCAAAGAAACAGTAGTTAGTTTTGAAAAAGAAGGTTATCTTTTAGGTAGCAGCAAAATTGAGTTAATATCCAAATCAGAGAAAAATACTGTTTCACCTAATTATTTAGAGTATAATATGTATGCTAATGACTATAACTATAAAACAGAAAAAAATATTGACTCTTCCCGCGTCTTTGTGGATATCGGAAATCTCATTGATACAAAAGGTGATGCTTATAATGGTTCTGCTTCAGTCAATTTAACTATCTTGGACAGTACTGAAAAAGCATTTCTCAAAAGTTTTCCAGGAAGTTTCAAAGGTATCAACAGCAACAGCGAAACTGTACAATTTACCTCTTATGGTCTGATCAACATTAATATTAAAGATGATAAGGGAGAGACATTACACCTATCAGATAATGATGTTGCAACACTGGTATTTCATGTGCCATCTTCAGAAAAAGACCAGACGATTCCTTTATGGTATTATAATCATAAAAAAGGATCATGGGTAGAAGAAGGGTATGCCCAGTTACAAGATGACGGTACTTATAAAGGTGAGGTGTCACATCTTGGAACATGGAGTATGAACAAACCTATAGAAGATGCACCTGCAGTCTATACCGACCGTATCCTCTACTCGGACGGAAGACCTGTAAAAAACTTGAGGATCTATGCTGTAGGGGAAAACTGGATCAGTGCCGATCTAAGTACTGATGAAAATGGTGTATTTGAAATCGAAGTTGTACCGGGAGAAGCATTCGGGTTACAAGCCTATCACTACAGTGACAAATATGCTGCTAAATTCAATGGTACTATACCTGCACTAATTGCCGGTGAAACCGTTAACAAAATTCAATAAATCAAGGAACATTTATGAAAAAATTAATTCTATTATTTCTTATACCATTTACAATGATAATGGCAGACTTTACATTAACAGGTCAGACATTGACCCCTATTAATGAAGATGGAACTACTCCTGTTACAACAGCTACTACAACATATTCTACAGCAGGTTCAGCTAAAACAAATTGGGGATTTCAACCTTTTACTGTTCCATCTGACAGTGTTACCGTACCTGCAGGTGGAGATATTCAAGAAGCTATTAACAGTATGTCTCAAGGAGGTACAGTATATTTAGAAGAAGGGATATACCCAGTTTCAAATCTTCAATTTAGAACTTCAAATGTTGTACTAAAAGGAGCAGGTAGAAATAAAACCATATTAGAAGTAGCTAAAGATAAAAAAGCTGTATTCACACATTGTAATAATTTTGATGGTTGTGTAAAAAATCTAATACTTAGTGACTTTAAGGTTGATTGTGGAGATACTGGAGATGGTATAACATTTGCATGGGGACCATCCAACTTATTATTTGAAAATATTGAAATAGCACAACCTAGTGATGGAGGAATAATTGTAAATAATAATAATTGGAAATTTAATGGTAGGAATATAACATATAGAAACATTTATATTCATGATGGTAAGTTTCATGGAATAACAGCACGATTTACAAAAGGTGTAGTCATTGACAATTATAGAGCAAATAATTTAAATCAAGCTATAGACTTTTCCAGTGTTATCTACGGAGAAGTTTCAAGTGTCTCTATTGAAAATACAGTATGGGGAGGAAGCAAATTCCCTACAAACAACTATTTATATATGCATGATATAAAAATTAAGGGTTCACATATTCAGGCAATTAAATTGCAAGAAGGTACTAAGTATGAACCAGTATCAGGAAAACAACATATACATTTGGAAGATATAATAATAGAGGATAGTGGTGCTGGTATTCGATGGGTAAATATGGATACTAAACTTATTAAACCTGTTGAAGAATTAGTTATTAAAAATGTTAAGTTAATAAATAATCATCAAAACTGGGATTACATAAATAATGTACCTGTAGCACCATATGGCGATCTCATTGATTACATTAGAATGTCAGGAATTGAAACCCTGCATGAATATGATGATAATATTGGAATTGTATCAACTGCAAAAAGCATTAAGAATAGAATTCCTCATCATAATACAACACCAGAAACTGATGGAGTAGGTTGGACAACTTGGGGTAATCCCCAATAAAATAATAAGAGGATAGATTCCCTTATATATAATCATTTATTTCTATATTTTCTCTAATAATTTTAGCAGGAATTCCTACAGCTATTGAGTTTGCAGGAATATCCTCAAGTACTACAGCATTTGCACCAATTATAGAATTTTTACCAATAACAATAGGACCTAATATCTTTGCACCAGGAGCTATATGACACCCATCTTCTATTATAGGAACTTTTTTATATTTTGACCTACCACCTATAGTTACCCCCTGTCCAATAGTAACATTTTTACCAATTACAGCTCTTCTATGGATAGCAATACCAAGACCTGCAAGACCCAACGAAGATCCTTTTCCAATTTTTGCACCCATTTTAATACTGCAACTAAACAGTATTCTAAGTATTACAAAGTTTAGCATATCAGGTATAATAGGTATTTTCAGATAATGTAAAAAATAGATTACTTGATAAATATATACTACTAATTTACTTATATTCCATTCCTTTTATATAATTCTTTTTAGACTAAACAATTTTACTATAAATATATTAAATTCTATATAATTACTATTCTTCTAAGTATATTTAACATTTCATCAGCCAACTTTTTCCTATTATAATTCTCTGCTAACATAGCACAACCATGAACACATTTAATATAGAGGCTTATATCATGTTCAAGAAGTGATACTTTATCTAAAAAATCATCCTTATCTTCAGGAGCAAAACAAAGTCCTGCATGATATTTCTCTATGATCTGCTGTGCTTGACCTTCTACGCCTAAAAGTGTTGGTTTACCCATTGCAGAAGCTTCAAATATCTTAGAAGGGATCACTGTTTTAAAATTTTCTGATTGCTTAAGAGGTGCCAATGAGACATCTATGATCGAAAGGTATCTTGGCATATCATCTTTTGAGATGGGATCTAAAAACGTTATATTTGACAAAGACAATTCTCTGGCAATATTTACTATTGTTTGTTTCATTGCACCATCACCCACAAACAAAAAATGTATGTCATCATCTGTTATTTTAGCAATAGATCTAACAATGAAATCCAAACTATGTGCCATACCATGTGTACCAAGATAGCCTATAATGAACTTATCTTCCAACTGAAGCTCTCTCAAAAGCTCTTTATCTTTCTCTCTTGGGGAAAAAAGCTCCATATTTGAACCATTGGTCACTACTTCGATTTTCTCTTCTTCTATACCTCTTTTTATAAGGTTGTATTTAAATGCTTCAGTTACTGCTATCACCTTATTACTGTTTCTATAAAGTGCTAATTCTATCTTTTCAAGAATATCTAGTACCACACTCTCTTTCATGGCTCCTACAGTTTTAATGGACTCAGGCCAAATATCTCTAAGTTCAAAGACCCAAGGTTTTCTTTTTATTTTTGATATACCCCAAGCAGCCCAAGTAGTAAAAAACTGAGGAGAAGTAGCAACAATCACATCATGTTTTTGAAACAGTCCAACCCAAAATGCCATAAAAGCAAAACTCATATAGTCCAATACTCTTTTTAAAAAGCCACTATTTGTTGTAATATAGCTCCATACTCTTATAACTTTTATGCCATCTAATATTTCAGTTTGATAAAATTTATTTTTATACCCTTCATACACCTGTCCATGTGGGAAGTTAGGAGCACACGTTATGATAGTTACTTCTACTCCATTCTTCACCCATTCTTTACAATGTTCAAATGTTCTTGTAGCAGGTGCGTTTACTTCAGGCGGGAAATTATCTGTAATAAATAAAATTCTCATATCTGCATCTCCAATTCTAATTTATCATTAAATTTTATCTCTATCATCCATGCAAGTATAGTTTTATTGAATTCTGGAGCATACTGATATCTTAGTATTTCAATTTCACTTGAAGAACTATATAGCTGTATATCATCACAGATAATCACATTATTTCTCTTTTCAACATTTATATCTGGATAAAAGTGTAATCGAGCTACAGCATTATATCTCTTTTTAGAGTGTATTGTATCAACAACTTTGATACTGTTATTTTCAAATATAAATTTTCTTTGATGCATAGCACCCAGTTTCTTTTTATAGCCATCATGTATAGCACTTATGTAATTTTCTTTTTCTACAAGATTAGTTATTTTTGCCCGTGAAGCAACTCGAAAGCCTCCCCATACTTCACTCTGTTCCATATCTTCTAGTTGTACAGTATTGTGAGAGGCAGTAGCACGTTCCAATATTCGTCTTTTATTTGTTTCATATGTGGAAAGTCCCGTATCTACAATGAACGGTTTTCCTTCAATGTAAAGTTCAAAATTAAAAGTATCACTGTGTGCATGCCCCGGAATGTAGTCAGGGCCAATATTTCCTACATCCAATATCATTTCATAATTTTTATTTTCTATTTTACGATAACCACTGTCTCTCAACTCTAGTTTTTTTGTTTTAATATTTAAACTATTAGCATACTCATTAAGTTCATGTGTTGTAGGTGCAATGTGGTTTGTACTATCATTTAATAATGGTATATTTCCATTATTGAATGTTACCGTATCTAACCATCCAAGCATTATTTCTGATTTGTTAGTCAGTAAAGAAAGCAACTCTTGCTTCTTCCAATCATTGTTCTGCACCAAATTTATGCAGTCTAGTATACGATAAAGCATAATCTGATGGTACATTGGACTCAATTCAAAATGTGCTCCATCATTAAGTATCTGTTCTTTTAATTCATGTACTAATATTTTTTTAGCTGTATTATACAGTTTTTCATCCTTAAAATAATAGGCACCAAAAAGAAGTGAAAATCCATTTTCAAGTAAATGATTACCCAATAAATGATATTCAAGGTTATCTAATAAAATATAATATTGAGCACATAAAGAATCATCAAGTCTCTGATTATCAATATTGTGTATAGACATATATTTAACCCAATTTATACCTCTTAAAGCAATTGGAAATGACTCTAGACCATCATTTATATGTTGTATATTATCAACGTAATTTTCCATTAAAGCCAATGCAGTTTCATGATTAATTTCCTGCTGATGTAGAAAATCAAAATATGATAAATTATATGTCCACAATTTACCATGATCCTTATAGTTCCAATCTATATCTTCTGGAAAACTTGCCGAAATATTTAAAAAGTTAAACTCACGATCTATATAGGACACAGGATGTACAATAGAATGCAAAAAATATAGATGATGACTTGAAGTATCTAAAAAAAGAGGATATCTAAAACCTGTTAGTTTTCGAATTTTTTTACGAAATAAATAATATAATCTCATGAATATCTGAATAGACTTTAAATAATAAACTGTAACAATCAAACGTTTAATTTTAAGCATTAGTGTTTTCATCTATTTTATTAATTACAAACTTAAGTTTACCACTTTTAGTTCTTTCTATACTATCAAGGTAAATGATCTTAAATATAAAATCTTTACCCAACTTTTCTTGTATCTGTTCTTTCAATTTTTCTTCATCTTTAAGAGTATAGGTATTATCTTTCACAACTCTAAATTCAGCTGAACCTGCTTTATTTTGAACAATTTGTGCTTCTTTCACAGACAATAATGATTTAAAAATCGACGAAACTCTTCCAATTTTACTACCATTAGAAAGAGTAAGATAATCATCATCTCTTCCTAATATCTCTTTAACTACCCTACTCTTTCTTCCACATTTACATCTAAATCCATTTGGGTGCAATATGCATGTATCTCCCGTATCATATCTGACTAAAGGGAAAGCACTATTATGATACGAAGTACCAATTATTTTGTATTCATTTACACTTCCATCTACTGATAAGAATTCAACATAAGAATAACTCTCATCAACATGTAATGTACCATTCTCACATTCAAATATATTGACTACACCTTCAGTTAAACCATATAGTTGTCTTACATCACAACCAAATATATTTTCAATATTTTCTTTTTGATGATCAAACAACTTTTCAGAACTTGTCGTTATAATTTTTAAATTCATCTGCTTAGCTTCAACTAATAAATTGTTATCTCTTATTAAATTAGCAAAATGATTTAAAACAGAAGGAAATGCATGTAGCCAAATAGTTTTATTAACTTTGATTACATCCATATACACTTTTACAGTATCATTACGAAGATGATACAAAGAGAGCAATAACTGACGTGTTGGATAGGATTTAAACCAATAAGGAGGTATAGTTTGTTCTGCTTCAAACATAGTCTGACTTATTATATTTGCACACCATGTATCTAATATAATTCCATGAATATTTCTAAATTTCCAAAAGATAGCCCACTGATGGTTAATGAACTTTTTTGAAACAGGAAATTTTAATCCTGAACCGGTAGTACCGCTGGTATGTAAATAATCATATACTTCCCTTTTATTGATAATTTCACTATAATGTTCTTTAATGATCTGCTTATTTATTATCGGATATTCTTCTATGTTTTTATATTCTACATTGTAAAACTTATTATTTTCTATTTGTTTTCTAAAGGTTTTAAAATCAAAAGAAAAAACTTCATTCTTGTCATTTCTCTTATACTCCTCAAGATATTGATAAAACTGTTTGTTATACCGTTTTTTACTAAGAAGAAAACCATAACTATTTACAATAAAAAATTTTATAAAATATGGTGCTTTAAGAAAATATTTTTTCATTTTAATCTTTCAAAAAATAAATTGGTTTGGATATTGCTGTCAAATTTTTCAAACTGATTTGTAGCTGCTGATCTACTGATTGTATATGTTTCTTGATCTATAGCTTCTATTGCTTTTTTAAGTTGTTTTGGATCACCCGCATCTATCAATATACCACTTTCTTGTTCAACCATCTCCTCAATACCTTTCAATTTACTTGCAATAACCAGCATGCCAACAGAAAATGCCTCAATGATAACTCCGGGATACCCTTCTCTAAAAGATGGCAATAGTAAAACATTATACATACTCATTGTTTTAGTTACTTGATCAGAAGCCAAGGAACCCATATATTGCACATTATAGTTTTTAAAATATTCTGCTGTAAAATTATCACACAAATTACCATAAATATCTATTTTATATTCTGATGATAACAGGTTGGATGCTTGACACAATATTTCAATTCCTTTTTCTTTACTTATTGCACCAACAAAAATGAATTTTTTTTCATATTTTTCATTCGTTAAAAAAATATTTTTATTTCTTACATTTGGAAACCAGTAAGTAGCTTTATTAAAATTTTTAAAGTACTCAACCAAATATTTGGTTTCAAAAAAATTAACAGATGAGTGTTGTAAAGTTTTTCTAATAATATATTTTTTTAAAATTGATGCATTATTATATATAGTGTTAAAATTACCAGCAAACTTTCGTAAACTTACATGTTTATTAAATAATTTTCCCATCAATACAACAAATGGGGCAATCATAAAATAGTCTTTTGCTGTTCCATGCAGAGAAATGTGAGATACTTTTGAAATATTCTTAGTAATAAAATAAAGTATAGAAAGATACGCTACCAATTTATTAGGATAATTAGATTTATTTGTATCTACGATGATATATTTATAGTTATGTTTTTTACAATAATTAAGTATGTTTTCAAAAAGTACAATCACCCCACCGGTTCTATGCTCATCTTTACGGTTTTTACATGGACCTATCATTAAATATACTTTTTTCTTCATATATTTTTCTTTTTATTATTAAGATTAATTAAATATGACATATAATTATTTATACTGACTTATATCAATATTTCTTTTCAATATTTTAGCAGGGATTCCCCCTACCATTGTATTATTAAAAATGTCTTTAGTTACTACACTATTCGCTCCAATTACACAATTGTTAATAATAGGAACATCATAGTTTTTAGACGTTCCACCAATAGTTACATGCTGTGCTATAATAGTATCATCTCCTATGACTACTCTAGGGTGTATAACCACACCAAGTCCACCATATCCTAGATAAGTTCTTTTACCAATCTTTGCACCTATCCCAATTTGACAACTAAATATAATTCTTAATAAAATTTTTATTATTGTTGGCAATAAAGGAATCTTGAGCTTATCTAAGAAAAAAGCAAATCTATATATAATAACAACTATTTTACTCATGTAACTTATCCTTTTCTATAGTTTCAACTAAATTTAAAAAAAGCGTATTAATATCTGTTTTATCAACTACCTTGTTAACTTTACTGGTATCTATATTTTTATAATTTAAAATTGCATTGGCTAATTGTTGAATATTTCCAACATCTACCAATAAACCATTTTTACCATCTTGAATCAATTGATTCATAAAAGGGATGCATTTTGTTGCAATGACTGGTTTTTTAAGATATAAATTTTCAAGTACAGTATTGGGTAGACCTTCTCGTATGGATGATAAAACATAAATATCTGAAAAAAACATAAATCTATAAGGATTATTCTGCTCTCCCCAAAATTTTACATAATTTTCAAGAGAAAGATCAGATATAAGTTTTGTTAAATTTTTCTTTTCACCAACATCACTTCCTACAATATGTAAAAAAAAGTTTTTATTTTTTTTACTAATTTCATGCAAGGCATATAACATTGTGTCAATACCTTTTACCTTATGTAGTCTACCAATCATTACTATATTAATATAATTTTTTTCAAAAGGATTATCACAATTTTTTATTGCATTATCTATAGACTCATGATCAAGTGGATTAATAAAAACTTTAATCTTTGTTTCATCTAACATAAAGTATTCAATCATTTCCTCTTTCATCTCTGGAGTTTGAGCCAAAACAACTGTTGCACGATTGTAAGCTTTTTTTAACAAAAACAGCATTATAGAACTCAAACTTTTTTCAGCTATAACCAATTTAGGAGATGTAGGATTCCTAAAAATTGTAACTGGTCGTTTCTTTATAGAAAATAACGCTATATCTAGTGCAATATGCGTACGAAATAAAGTTGAAAAAACCATATCAGGCATTAATGTTAATAATATCTTTCTAAGTCTAAATATGGAAAATATAGTTTTCTTTACATGTAGAGAGTACAAAGTCACATGCTTTGGAATTAGGGCAAGCAAAGAACCGTTTTGATTTAATAAGACTATATGTATATCAAATAAGTCTTTATCTAATAATTTTATAATATTTATGGTTACTTTTTCAGCACCACCCATATTAAAATTTGGTAAAAAAAACAAAATTTTAATTTTTTTATTTTTCTTCATAATTTACCTTCTACTATCTTCAATGTTTTTTTCCAAAATCATATACGTCATTAGTAATGTATAGAGAATAAGTTTATTATAATAGGTAACCGAAGCAATATCCATACCCAACAATACTAACAAGAAGAAACTAAATATGAATTTCATATCTATCTTATGCACTTGTAAAATTTTTTGAAATATAAATACATAAATAGAATAAAAGATCATAGTACCTACTAATCCTACACCTGCTAGTAGTTCTACATAGTTATTGTGAGAGTAAAGTCCTCCTGGAGCATATGCCCTAAAATTATTAACTCCTACTCCAACAAGCGGATGGTTCTTAAATAAATCAAGTCCTATTTCTGCCAAATATATCCGTATACCTGTACTTCCTGCACGTGAATCTGTATGAGCCAATCCTTCTCCCAGTACATTAAATCGATAAATGATTTTATCGTATAATAACCACAAATCATCTAAATTTATGAAATTTATGAAAATAACAATACCTATGGCACTCATACTGGAAAACCTAACAAAACTTTTAACATCCTTCATCGACATTAATATTTGTAAAAAAACCAATGCAAAACCAAAAACAATCCCTTTTCTTGAAACAGACATTATAATAAGATAAAGTGCAAGAATGATATTGACGTATTGATAATAATACAAGAAAATATTACTTTTCTCTTTTTCTTTAGCAAGATACACAATACTCACAAATATTGAAATGATCATAACAACCGATAAAGCATTTGGATTTCCCACTGTACCTGTAAGTCTGGAAAGAAGATAAATATCAAATGGATGAGGAAGAAGTTCAAGAGCAAACAAAAAATTAAAAAATGAACCTAAAAGCACGCCATACATAAAATAGTCTTCAATATGATAATTCTTTATAATGTTAAAAATAATAAATATATTGATAGAGATAGAGATCAATTGAAAACTTTTAAACATTGCTATATTGAAATCTTTTGCCCAGAATGATGACATCAAGGTAAATATTGCAAATATAAAATATGCAAAAACAACTTTATTGCCACTATAAATTTTAATTTTTTTCATATACAAAAGTAAAACAAATGTAAAAATCAGCATAATATCTATCATATAAGTAATATAGATATATTGCATCCGAAAAATAATTGTAGATGCAATATATAGCATAAACAATATAGAAATTATTTTGACTGAAATAGCTTTTTCTGAAACATTAATTATTTTTTTATTTTCTTCTGATTTCATTATTGGGATTATACCTTAATTATTTTTCCAACAACATCAAAAATTGATTGGCTACATTTCTAATATCATAGTCATTTAATTTTATTGCATTCTCTATGAAATCAAAAGAATGATTTCCGTTTAGAAATTTCATAAAGAGCTCCTGATCAAAATTCATTTGATCAAAATTAAATACAGGTCTTTTGGTCAATGCATAATCAATCAATTTGCTTGGTGATTGCACGGAAGAGACATTTTGCATATTAATCAAGAAGTCATATTGGCTCAACACTGTAATACACTCTTCTCTAGGTATAAAATCTTTAATTATCAATTTATCACCCAATTTGTCTATATATGGTTCTATTATTTGGCTTCTCACAGTATAGAGTACAAATCTAAAATCTTGATCTATTGTACATAAAAAATCAAATAATTTCTTTGGGTTTCTTATTTTTTCATAAAAAACTCCAGCATAGGCAAAATGTGGAATATTCTCTTTTTTATACTCTTTTAGTTTGATATTAGTCATATCAAATCCCTGTGGCACTACTTTTATTTTATTATCAACATTAAAATATTTAAAGGCTTCTTTTGCACTACTTATAGGGATTGTTACATAGTCAAAAAAACTAATCCAAAAGCTTTCCAGATACTTATAATAAAACTTTATCCCTAAATGTGGATTGAAACTAAATGGATCACCATAATCTGTAACAGCTACTTTTGTTAAATTTTTATTTACTATTCTACCAAGTGCAACACCTAAATGTGTACTTATAGGCATAGCTATAGAAATAGTTAAATCATAACCTTTCTTTTCTTTCTTTAGAAATAAGAATAGTGGCAAAAAATATTCAAATTTTTTGCCATTTGGATGAAAATATTTATATATTTTTTTTAGACTCATTAACAGAATATTCTCTTTATTTTTCTGAGCTAAAATATCTGAACTTGACTCTTTATTGGCTATTTTTCTGATACTTTTATTAAATAGATAACCCCCTTTTATTTTTATGATATTAATATCATCTTTATCAGTAACATCTTTATAATCATAGTCATTGTCTGGTATTACAACCGTAACATCATGTCCAAGTCTGGAAAACTCTTTAGCTAATTCAAAAGCTCTAAAGGATCTTGGTGATATCTCTGGATAAAAATCATAGCAAACCAATAAAATTTTCTTTCTCTTCATTTCTCACCTCTTTATTTGCTTTATTTTATGTATAAATAAAAATTAAAATATCAATTAAACTAATTCCTACACAAGATACAAGTAATAACCAATTTGTATATTTATTTCTAATGACGACATATATCAGTAACAATAAGAGAATTAAAAAAGTTTCATATGTAAAGATTTTTACCCTTTTAAAATATAAAGGTGCAATCTTTTTTTTCACTTTCTTTACAATCTTATTTGAACTTTGTATAGAATGATGTACTTCTAATATATTTAATAAAACTGCTTGTGTTTTAATACTATTAAAATTATATTTTTGTTTTATACCATTTACTGATACTTCTACATGATCCTGTATCAAATCCAGAGAATCGATAGGTTTATTTGCTATCACCCTAGTAAATGTAATATTTTTCTTTTTATTTAGCTCTGTCCACAATGTATAGGATGGAACAAGTTTTTTATATGTGATCGCTCTCCAGCCTCCAAAATATGGTTCTTTTGATCCATATAGTATATCTGTTTTTACAGAGTTATTATGTTGTAATGATCCTATATAATATTTATACCCATTCTCAAATATAATCTCTTGATACTTTTCTCTACTCTTCACCCCTATAACTTCTTTACCTAAATTCAATATTTCAAATATTTTATTTCCATCATGTACATCAATAGTATCTCGAACTAATAAAATCTTTGATGTTTTGTCCAATAAAAATTCTCTTGATATATTCTTATCTAAACTTGACACCTGACAATAAAACAATTGTTTATTGTTTAATAAATGGGTAAAAGTATAAACTCTTTTTCTTTTACTATGTGGAATATAGATTGTATTGTGTGCTTGAGAAGAGTGTAAAAACACATTCTCTTTAGCAGAAGAGTAATCTAAAAATCCCGGGTCCGAAGCTATAATATGTTTATTGTCCTCATAAATAAATGAAAGTTGATCTTGATGTGCGTGTACATGACTGATACTTTGTGAACGTAACAACAAATAAGAATTTTTATCTTTATAAATCACATATCCCCCATCTTGACTTACAAGGAGATCTTTATTTGATTTTAAAAAATCATTATAAGAAACATATGGACTGTCACCAACAGGAGGAATGTATCCATTATTTAAGACAAAGAAATATTTATTTTTATTAGCTAGATTTATTCTACGGAGTACCTCATCATCAATAGTTAAATTTAGATTTTTAGTATACTTGATAAAATCATTTAAAAGATCTGTAATAATCAAATGATATTTAGGTGAATTCTCTAAATGTATTCCATTTTTATCCATAGTTTCCATAACCTGTTGTTGAAATCTATGTATCGCGACATCATAATATTTTTTTTGTAAGTCTTGATTTTGGAGGTGCGATGCAGCGATCATTAAAGCAAAATCTTCATAAATTCCATGATTGTGTTTATATTTATAGTTGTAAGAGCTTGCAAGAAATAAAATTGAATCTTTAGTTATCTGATTAATCATTACTTTTTTTTCAGGATCAATATCGATAAATTGCATTACATAATCATAAAACGATAAAATAGCAATTATTCTTTCAGAGACGACATGATCATTCCAAACTAAAGGAGATTGAAAAGGATAGAACCTACTGCTATTATCATACCATTCATCTATAATTTCATACCCTTTTATTAAGAATCTATTATCTTTGCTCTTTTCATAAGCAAAAATAAAATCATATAAGACACCTAATGTTTGTAACAGAAATTCATGGGAGGTATTTGAGTAAACTCTGTTTTTCTTGTTTTTAATATAAGTAAAGAAACTAGGGGAACTTGTTTTCCAAGCATCTTTTAAAGCAACCGTTTCAAATGCCTCACCTGCTTTGTATAATCCTTCATTCAATACTTTTTCTGCTTCAACAAGAGAGTTATTATTATCATGCTCTTTCAATTCAGAAGAGTACTCAAATTTTTTAGGATAAATATTAAAATTATTCTGACTAGTTTCTTTATCTATTATAGGGAACAAAAGCATCAGATATGCTATTACAATAGTCACCCCTGCCCATAAAATACTTTTTATTATTTTATTAGATAGCATTATTTACCAGAAAACTAGATTTTATTTTCTTTAAAAAAACTTTAGGAAGAAGCATTAAAACATTTATTGTTTTTGCATCTTTATCTTTTATTAAAGTTTTAATGATATTTTTAAAAGAGTTAAAGTCTCTTGAAGCTAATGATTTAAATAAGCCATCAGCAAAATGATAGTTAATTTTATATATTAATTTATTTACTAGTTTTATATCATCTTTCAATAATAACTTTAGATATTTTCTGATCTGAAGTGCTTTTTTAAATTGTTCAAACGTATCCAAACTGCTCCATACACCACCTGAATGTGTTCTATATGCAGCATATTCTATTTCTTCTTGGTATTTACTTTTACCATAATGCCCTAGCAAATGCCACAATACCGTATCGGCATTCAATACACCATTTAACTGTTTTGCCATTACATTGTTTACTTTACGGAACATTACCGTGTTGGTTAAGATCAACACTTCTCCACAAAGCATAGCTTCTTGTGTGTAATCTGCCGGTGAGAGATTTTTCTTTTCAGAGATAAGATTATCGTCCTCATTAACTATAATAGAGTTATGATAGCTTAAAATATATTCGCTGTTCTTCTCCAAAAAATCAACCTGTTTTTGCAATTTTAATTTATCTCTCCAGTAATCATCTCCTTCAAGTATGGTTACATATTTGCCTTTTGCTTTTTCATAAGCGGGAATAAATGGATTAATCCACTTAGAGTACTGATTTTCTGTTTCTAAAATAGTTGTAATGATATGTGGAAACTTTTTAGCATACTGCTGAATAATTTCTCTTGTATTATCTGTTGAGCAATCATCCCTGATAATTATCTCAAAAGGAAAATCCGTCTCTTGCATCAACATACTGTCTAATGCTTGTGCGATAAATTTTTCATGGTTAAAAGTAATACAACACATACTTACAAGAGGGTTATCTACCAACTTCCATCTACTCATTATCTCTTTTTCAGTTTTTTCTATCATATTTTTCCATTTTGCTTTTTCATATATTTTTCATACCACATTTCAAATATCAGTGCGAGCCAAGGTACACCTACTCCAAGTTTTTGCCCAGACTCCATATCCTTTAAAGGCTTGGAAACAAGATCAAAGTTATACAAACCATGCTGTTTGATCTTTTCTTCCGACAAATATGATTTAAACATACCAGAAAGATCATTCTTAAACCATTCAAACAGTGGTATACCAAAACCCATTTTAGGTCTATCAATCAATTCATTTGGTATATAGCGTTCCAATACCTTTCTTAATAAGTATTTACTAGTTCCATCTTTATATTTATATTTAAATGGTACCTGTGCCATAAATTCTGCAATACGATGATCAAGAAGAGGCTCTCTTCCTTCAATACTTACACTCATCGTAGCCCTGTCAACTTTTGTGAGAATATCATCTACCATATATCTATGATAATCCCACAACATCATTCCTTGCATCGGATGGAGTACTTCTGCTGATTTAAATGGGGTTTTTATAGTATTATTTTTTATACCCAATGCCTTATTCAACTTCTCTTTTTTTACAAACTGTAACATGTTTTCATATATGCACTGCCAGTTTTTACATAAAAACATAGACTTTATCTGTATTAACTTATGTGATAAATTTATATGAAATATATTATTTGTTGTTGATATAGTAAAAGCAATAATTTTACGCACATAATAGGGTAACCTAAATATATTTTTTCCACGTTTCCATGTTTTCCAATATCTACCATATCCGCAAAAAATCTCATCTCCACCATCAGCACTTAAAACAACTTTAACTCCTGAGTCTTTTGCTACTTGACTCACCATAGTTGTTGGTATACCACTACTGTCTCCAAAAGGTTCATCATATATATCTACATATTGTTCTAATATTTTTTTTGCCTCTTTTGCTCCCAAAAATTTTTCTGTATGTTTTGTACCAAGGTACTTTGCAACATCTTTAGCATAAGACGCTTCATTATATTTTGCTTCTTTAAAACCTATTGTAAATGTATGAATGTTACCATGATGTTTCTGCAGAATTGCCGCTACTATAGAACTATCTATTCCTCCACTTAAAAAAACACCTACAGGAACATCTGCAACCATTCTGTATTTAAAAGCATCAATAAGTAAAGCTTCAAGTTCATCAATAAGCTCCTCTTCTGTTTTTTGAAATTTAGGTAAAGAGAAAAAAGGCAAAATCGACCAATATTCATTCAGTTCAAATTTATTTTCTTTTAAATTATAAGTACCATAATGACCTGCAGGTAATTTATAACAGTTTTTAAAAATAGAAAGATTTGATGAGATATACCCAAACTGAAAATACTCACCAAGTGCATCTTTACTTATAGCAAGATCCTCTTTGTATTTCATAATCGGTTTTAATTCACTTGCAAATACAAAATTACAACCGTCTTGATAGTAATAAAGAGGCTTAACCCCTACACGATCTCGTATAAGTATTAACTCGGAGGATCTTGCATTATAAAATGCGATAGCAAACATACCTATGAATTTACCAACTGCTTTGATCCCCCAGGCATGATACGCTTTTAAGATCACTTCACTATCAGTGTCTGATGTAAAAGTATATCCAAGCCTTACAAGATCTTCACGAATATCTTTAAAATTATAAACTTCTCCATTATATACCATACTCAAATATTCATATATCATTGGCTGATGTCCATGACTACTAAGATCTAGAATTGAAAGCCTTACATGTCCCAATGAACAAATATCACTTTCATAGACACCTAAGTCATCAGGTCCACGATGAGTAATGCTCTTTAGCATACTTTCAAGTTTATTACTATTTTTGCTATTAAAACCTACAATTCCACACATTTATTCTCTTTATTATTATAATCTTCCATCAACATTATCATTCTCTATAACCGACTTAATATCAAAAAATACTTGTTTTTCAGATTTCGAATTTAATGTTATTTTTTTATATTTATCATGAGCAACAGCTAAAACAACTGCATCATAATTCTCTATATTTGCATCTTTTCTAAGTGTTATTCCATATTCTCTTTTGACCTCATCACTGTCTGCCCAGTAATCATTAACATCAACATCACACCCGAACTCTTCAAGTTCACGTATAACATCTATTACTCTTGAATTTCTGATATCCGGACAATTCTCTTTAAAGGTGATCCCCAGTACCAATACTTTGGCACCCTCTATTTTATTTCCTTTTTTGATCATCAGTTTGATCACTTGATTGGCTACATAGATACCCATGTTATCATTAAGTCTTCTTCCTGCCAGAATGATCTCAGGGTTATACCCTACTTCCTGTGCTTTATGTGTAAGATAGTAAGGGTCTACGCCTATGCAATGTCCTCCGACCAATCCCGGTCTAAAAGGTAAAAAATTCCATTTCGTACCTGCTGCTTCAAGTACTGCATTCGTATCAATACCAAGTTTATTGAATATCATAGAGAGTTCATTAACAAAAGCAATATTTATATCTCTTTGAGAGTTCTCAATAACTTTAGCAGCTTCTGCAACTTTAATAGAAGGTGCCAGATGCGTACCTGCAGTAATGATGCTGACATATAATGCATCTACTTTCTTACCGATCTCTGGTGTAGAACCGGAGGTGACTTTGAGTATCTTGGTTACTGTATGCTCTTTATCTCCAGGGTTGATCCTCTCAGGACTATAACCACAAAAGAAATCTTTATTAAATGTAAGACCAGAAACTTCTTCTAGAACCGGAACACACTCTTCTTCTGTAGCACCTGGATAAACTGTAGATTCATAGATAACAATATCATTTTTTTTAAGCACCTTACCGATAGATTCACTAGCTTTGATAAGTGGAGTCAAATCTGGTTTTTTGTGTTTATCTATAGGGGTCGGGACAGTTACGATATAGATATTACAATCAGCTATGTCTTCAAGTCTGTTTGTAAATTTCATATCATTTGCAATACCCTCTTTTACTTGTTCTTCACTAAGTTCAAGAGTCCTATCATACCCACTTGAAAGTTCATCTATTCTCCATTGAGCAATATCAAAACCAACTACCGGATACTTTAGACTAAAAGCATGTGCTAACGGTAGACCTACATACCCTAACCCTATAACTGCAATTTTATCCATTATTTATCTCCCATAATATCATTTATATACCAGGACAAGGACTCTTTTAGCCCTTCTTCCAAAGTATATGTAGGCTCATACCCTATTGATTGATTTATCTTGTCTATACTTGCATTCGAATGCCTAATATCCCCTGCTCTAAAATCTCTGTAAATAGCATCTTTTATCTTCATAGCGGGAAGTTCACTGCTGAGTCCATCAACAATGGCTTTATAAAGATTATTCAGCGTTTCTCTACCTGCAGCTGCTGTGTTGAAAGCTTCACCAAACGCTTTTTCATTCTCTGTAGTTCCAGCCAAAATATTTGCCTGCACTACATTATCTATATAAGTAAAATCTCTACTGGTCTCACCATCACCATTGATATAGACATCTTCCCCTTTCAATATCTGTCCTACCCACTTAGGAATAACAGCAGCATATGCACCATTGGGATCCTGTCTTTTACCAAATACATTAAAGTATCTAAGTCCTATAGGTTCAATATCATAACACTTATGGAATACCCCAGAGTAGAGTTCATTGACATATTTAGTAACAGAATAAGGGGAGAGTAGATTGCCTGTTCTTTCTTCTACTTTGGGGAGTTCTTTTGAATCACCATATACCGAGGAGGATGAAGCATAGACAAATCTCTTAACACCATTCTCTTTAGCTGCTGTAAGCATATTCAAGAATCCTGTAACATTAGAGTTATTTGAAACTACTGGATCATCTATAGATCTAGGTACTGACCCCAATGCAGCTTGATGAAGTATAATATCAACATCTTTTGTAATAGCTTTACATGTATCATAATCCGATATATCACCTTCAACAAACGTAAAGTTATCCCATTGTTCAGATGACACAGAATTTTTAATATGATCCAAATTATATCTGTGCCCTGTTGCAAAGTTATCAAGTGAAATGACTCTTTGATCAAGCTTTAATAATGCCTCTGCCAAATTTGATCCAATAAATCCTGCTACTCCGGTTACCAACCATATCTTTTTATTTTTTAATAATTCAATTTTTATTTGCTCGTATTTAATTTTCTACTCCTTGCTTCTATTTAGAAAAACATTATAATATATAATTATTATATATAAATTTCCATATAAAACAAATTTAAAACAATGATTGCCAACTTATCTTTTTCGTTTTACGATCTGATAAAGTTGCTGTTTTACATATTCAAAAGAATTTGTTCTTAAAAAACTATTTATAACTATATATCCAATCGTAAAAAGAATGCCCTTTATTATGATCATCAATAAATATGAATGCCCCATATCATCAGTAATCATTAATACTATAAACACTGTAAGTATAGTTATTAACATTTGAATAATAATTGGTTTAGCAAATACCATAAAAGGCAACTTGATCTCACGTGATGCGAAAAAGATATTGAGAGATACTCCTAAGACTGATACAGCAAGCAAACCATATAGATATCCGACAATTCCCCATAAAAAAACCATTCCAAGATTAATGCTCTGTAAAAATTTTTTATAGATTTCCAATCTAAGGAAAGCTTTAGAATTTCCACGGCTACTCAGGATATTGACAAGTAATGAACTGACCGGATAAGCAAAACCACTCATAACAAGAATTTTGAAATATTCAACAGACGGAAGCCATTTTTCTGTAAATAACAAGACAATCAATTCTTGTGATATCAGATACAAAATACCTGAAAGAAAAAAAACAACAAAACTAATAATCCCTAGTGTTTTAATAACTGCATTCTGAAACCTGGGCAGATCATTTTGAATTTTACTCAAAACAGGGAACATGACAGCCATAATACTACTCGAAGAGAATTGTATGATCATAGCATTTAATTTCTTTGCCTGATCAAAAAAACCAAGAACTGCAGGAGTAAATAACTTACCTATGATCAAAATATCAAGCTGCGTATATATTCTATCAAGTAACCCTGATAAGAACATACGGAATCCAAATCCCCACAATTGTTTCAATGCCTTTAATGAGAACATTAAAGAAGGTATCCATTTAGATGCACTCCAGACAAAGATATTGTAAAATATAGCTCTTGAAAGTACCTGAGCCACAAGGCTCCAAACCCCTGCACCATAAAAAGCCAGCGATATACCTATAACACCACTCAATACTGCAGCACTAACATTTGATTTTGCCAAAGCAGCATAATTTAATTCTTTACGTAATTTGTTGGTCTGAACACTGTTAAATGCATTAATAATAAATAGGAATGATATAGCTTGTGTCAAAGGTATTAGTTGTTCATTATTATAAAACCCACTTATATAAGTAGCAGACAAAAAAGTAATTAAAGTTAAGATTCCACCAATAAATATATTGAAATAAAAAACAGAATTATAATGTATTTGTAGAACTCTTTTACGTTGTATTAGTGCTGAACCTAGACCAATGTCTGTAAATATCATTGCTATCATTACGATAACCATAACCATTGCTATTAAACCAAAATCTGATGGTTCTAATAACCTTGCCAATACAATTGTAACAATGAAAGTAGTGCCAAATTTAGCTATTTTTCCGAAAAAATCCCATATAAATGCACTTAATCCTCTAGACTTTAAATCATCCAATTAGGTTACTCCTATTAGTAATATAAAAAATATTTTATCCATGACACATTTTTTTCATATATTTGGTTAAGCGTCTAATCGAATGTCCAGTAGTATTCTCTTTAAGAAGTTTTGACAATTTATAAACTTTTTTTGATTTCTTTGTAACATGATACTCATATTTTGGTTTTTCAGATGTTAATGCATGTACAATACTGTGCACTACTTCAAGTGCAGATATCGGTTTTATATTTTCGATAGTCCCTCCCTCATCTAACTTTAAAAAAAACTTATACACTTCACGTAATTCTAATGATATATTTTTGTGTAATTTTTCCCTATATGCTTTACTCTTTTCCCAGATGTCACTATGAGTTGAAGTGGGAGCGATTAAGGATACGGACATACCGAAAGTAATCAACTCCAGACGTAAGGAATCAGATATCGCACGGACTGCAAATTTTGATGCAGCATATGAGCTACCACTAGGTCCTGCAGTAAAACTATTTTCTGAGCCTATATTGACTATTCTACCTTTATTGTTGCGCAACAATGGCAGAAATGCTCTAGTCACGGCATGCAGTCCAATAACATTCACTTCCAACAAATTTCTAAGTTCTGTCTCCGGTGTTACTTCTAAAACGCCACGAAGTCCGACACCTGCATTATTTATAAGACTATAAAGAGGATATTCCGTTTCTTGTGAGATCATCTCTACCGCAAGTGCAATTGTTTCCTCTTTTGTAACATCCAAAATAATTGGTTTTAGCCTATCTGAAGCTTGTTTTTTGAGCGTATCTCCATCTTCTTCATTTCGAATACCGGCAAATACCATAAACCCCATCTTGTCCAGATGAAGAGCACATGCTTTTCCTATACCTGATGATGCTCCGGTAATTAATATTGATTTGTTACTTTTCATATTATTGCTACTTTCATTATTTTATAGATATGTTTATTACAAATATAAGTATACATAAAAAAAGTCAAAGTAATAATCTTCAACTAGTCAATTTTTGATTCTCTTACCATTTGTTCTTCTAATTCTTCTCGATCCAAATAAGGAACCATATCTTCAAATGGTCTACTATAATCCAATAATGGAGAAACAGTCATTTGTTCTCCAGTCACTTGAATATCAATGATCTCAGGAGTATCATTTCGCATACAATGCATAACTATTTTTTTGATCTCATCCATATCTGAAGCTTGATAACTTTTAATACCATATGCCTCTCCTACTTTTTTGAAATCAGGAGCACTGTAATCTTCTTTTGTACCTACATGTCTTCCATCCAAGAACCCATTTTGCATGAGAGATACCATATGAAGACTAGCATTGTTTATAATAAATATTTTGATTGGAAGGTTTCTACTATGGATCACTTCAAGTTCCTGTATATTCATTTGAAGACCACCATCGCCAGTAATGACTATTGTCCTGTGACCACTTCCTAATGCTGCTCCTATCGCAGCAGGCAAAGCAAACCCCATTGAACCTAGCCCTCCGGTAAAAAGTACTTTCTGGTCTTCTTTGACATCCAATCCCTGTGCTACCAACATTTGATGTTCACCTACATCAACAGCAAAAATATCACCATTTTGGGAATAATCTGAAATACATGAAATAATCTGATTTCCTATCTTATCTGTTTGATCTATCTCATATTGATGTGGATAACGCTTCTTATAGTTAAGAACTTTTGTATGCCAAGGATCTATAAGGACATGAAACTTATGTATATTTAACTTTTTCAAGAACTCTTTTACATTTCCAAGTACAGGAAGATCGATAGGGATTCTTGCTTCCAACTCATTAGGATCAATATCTACTTGTATTATCTTTACACTCTTTGAAAAGCCGTCTACATTCCTTCCTGTCTGTAAAGGATCTATCCTTGATCCCAATGCAATAATAAGATCCGCATTGGCTAATGTCAGATTGCCATATCTATTCCCCCATCTGCCTATAAACCCCAAATTATATTTATAGTTTGATTTTACGATATCTTTCCCCATTAAAGAGTGAACAACCGGAATATTAGTTTTTTTCAGTAATGTGTTAAGCTCTGACTCGGCAGTTGAAAGCTTTATACCATGCCCAACAAGGATAACCGGTCGCTGAGCTTGATTTATCATTCTAACCGCTTGTTCAACATCTTTATCGTTAATATCTACTTTTTCTTTCTGTATTATTCTCTGATACTCATCACTGTTAAAAAAGGACTTTTCTAAATTAGGATCATAATCTTTTTGATATTGGAAATTTACAGGAATGCAGATCAGTGAAGGTCCTTTTCTACCCTCTTGTGTCAAATAGTAGGCTTTTTCAAGTTCATATTTCAAATCATGAATATCATCAATGAATACGGCATGTTTTGTGATCGGCTCTACGATACTGGCAATATCTATGTCTTGAAATCCAATCTGACGCATTCCTTTTGATTTGTCACGTTCAAAAGAATTGATATCTCCAACAATGAAGAGTGAAGGTACCGAATCTAAAAAGCAACTTGCGATCGGTGTGATAAGATTTGTTCCCCCAGGCCCGCTGGTAGCAGTTGCTACGCCTGTCTTACCTGTTACCCTGGCATACCCTTCTGCTGCGAAACCAGCACCCTGCTCGTGTCTGGCATTTACCAGTTCAATGTCATTATGCTTATCTACAGAATCAAATAGGTGAGCATTATTGCCTCCGATGTATCCAAATACTTTATCTATATTATTTTGAACTAAAAACTCAACTACGTAATCAGATACTTTCATTATTTGCCTTTATTGATTCTTGATATTATTTTATAAGTACTTTTAAATACTTCTCCATATTGTCCATTTTTTCTAGCATTTCATCCTTTGAATCAAACTTCATGATCATTGTACCAAGTGTGTGGTTGGAACCATCAAATTTCTTTACTTCATCACCTAGTTTTATAAAAATAGTCTCTTCTACAATATTGTTCTTGATCTCATCACTGTACCAGATATCTTTTACTATCCCATCTTCAATTGCATGCAGCATATAAGAAGAGTAAAATCCATCTACTTCTTTCATTTTAAGGTCACTACAATCAAGACCTAATGCTGAATCTACGGTATATTTGACCAAATCAACACCAGTTGCATACTTGATCACTTCAGGAATAAGGTTGCCGCCATTTCTTGGTCCAAGTTCTAAAAATGAAAAGTCTCCGTTTGCATTATAATGAAAATCAAAATTCAATGCACCATGTTTCATATGTAGCAAATCAAGCAATCTTTGCGTCTCACTTTGTGCCTGCTGTAAAGTATATTCTGTCATTACTGAAGGAAAACTCTCTCCTATTGGGACAAAAGGGTTGCAGTTTTTATCAAAGTGTTCATTTGCCCAACATCTAAATACAAGTTTCCCCTCAACAATAAAACCATCACCGGCAACTTGATAACCGTCTCTTACAAAAAACTCCTCTATCACTACTCTTTTTGCTCTTGAGAACTCCAATGCATATGTAAATGCATGCAGGAGATCCTCTTCAGTATAAACCTTTGAAACCCCTTTACTTCCCGACGAATCCACCGGTTTGACAATAACAGGTTTTTCAAGCTCATCAAACCATGCAAAGGCTCTACCTATACTTTCAAAACTTTCTGATCTTGGCACCAAAAATCCATTTTCTTCCAAGAATGCTCTAAAATAATCTTTTCTGGATAAGATCTCTACAGATTCATAAGGATTTGATGGCAGTCCCATTAAATTTGCCACATACGCCTGTGTCGGTGCAGCAGGATCAGAAGCATATGCCACAATTCCATCTACTTTTAATTTTTCTGCCAATGCTAAAACATCTTCTCTATCTGTCGTACTGACATTATGATATTCATCTGCATATTCATGTCCCGGATTATCAGGCAAATAATCACATGTGATTACATAATGACCTTGCTCTTTAGCATATTTGATAGGTGGTATCTGAAATTTAGAACCTCCAAGAAATAATATTCGTTTTTGCATCAACAATTCCCTTTAAGTGCTTCAATAATAATTTTACTAACCGCAGGTTCAACACCAGAGTGCATAGGTATCACAAGAATTCTACTTGCAATATCTCTCGATTTTGTCATAATATTTCGAAGTTCAACATAGGGAAG